>Ga0209081_1002025_pt1 | contig 11896 bp, 7 predicted proteins | sample GOMGulsemesocosm_4_FD_184636 | JGI IMG/M metagenome (GOLD analysis project Ga0209081, IMG submission 184636) | Methane-oxidizing microbial communities from mesocosms in the Gulf of Mexico - GOM15B Gulf of Mexico (SPAdes) (version 2) | ecosystem: Environmental > Aquatic > Marine > Cold seeps... | reverse complement strand
GCATCACCTGTTTCGTAATAGCCTTCGAATGTTTCAAGGTAAGAACTAAAGAAGCGCTCTTCATTTTGCCACAATGTTGGGAAAGTGCCAGGAGGTAATGGCAGTTTGATCGCAATAGCGCCCATCTCACCGGCTGCTACAGGTTGGCCGCCTTCGTCTAAGAATTGTATGTCATACCCTGGAACGGCTTTAGTTGGTGAGCCAGATTTAACAGGGAATTCTTCAAGTCCTAGGCAGTTAGCTGCAATCGCCCAGCCTGTTTCTGTTTGCCACCAATGATCAACCACGGGAACTTGCATTTTATCTTGAGCCCAATGCAATGTGTCAGGGTCGCAACGTTCGCCAGCAAGGAATAAAGCGCGCATACAAGACATGTCGTATTTTTTAATGTATTCGCAATCAGGATCTTCTTTTCTAATGGCTCTAAGCGCAGTAGGGGCGGTGAATAAAGACGCTACTTTGTGCTCAGAAATAATGCGCCAGAAAGCACCAGGATCAGGTGTTCCAATCGGCTTGCCTTCAAAAATAAGTGTTGTTGAACCGTTTAGTAACGGGCCATAACAAATGTAAGAGTGACCAACTACCCAGCCAATGTCTGATGCTGCCCAGAAAACTTCACCAGGTTTAATGTTGTAGAGGTTTTTCATCGTCCACATTAGCGCAACTGCATGACCACCGTTATCACGAACAACGCCTTTTGGTTGGCCAGTTGTGCCTGATGTGTAAAGAATATATAGCGGGTCTGTTGCTTCAACGGATACGCAATCAGCCGGTGTTGCTTTAGCCACTGCATCGGCCCAATCAACGTCACGGCCTTCTTGCATGGCGGCCACTTCTTGAGGGCGTTGGAAGATAACAGTGTTTGTAGGTTTGTGCTCAGAAAGCTCGATAGCATTGTCTAAAAGTGGTTTGTACTTAATAAGACGTGAGCCTTCAATACCGCATGATGTTGAAAGAACAACTTTTGGTTTAGCATCGTTAATACGTGTTGCTAGTTCGGCAGCAGCAAAGCCACCAAATACGACTGAGTGAACAGCGCCAATACGTGCGCAAGCAAGCATCGCCATAACGCCTTGTGGAATCATTGGCATATATATAAGTACACGGTCGCCTTTTGTTACGCCTAAATCGACTAAAACACCGGCAAGTTTTGCAACTTCATCCAGTAATTCTTGGTAGCTATAGGTTTTTTTAGTGTCGGTAACAGGGCTGTCGTAAATTAAAGCAGCTTGGTCTGCGCGGCCATTTTCAACGTGGCGATCAAGTGCGTTGTAGCAAGTGTTTAGTTTTGCGCCGGAGAACCAGCGGTACATGGGCGCTTTAGAATCATCTAATACATGCTCCCACTGTTGATCCCAGTCCACAGCTTTTGCTGCGTCGGCCCAAAAATCGTTTGGGTTGCTTAGTGAGCGTTGGTATTCTTCTGCGTACTTTCCCATTATTGTTCTCCTGAATATTTATGCTTTTATTTGTATGAGTTGCTTATGCAATCTTATTATTATTTTGCTTAAAATGAATTAATTAAACGAGCATTCTATTATTTTTTTTGAGTTTTTTCAATCCACACCGCTAAGCCTTGTATTACAAGGTCAAGATCTAAAGATAACACGTCAAGTACATCTTGTTGGCTGAGCGCTGAATTATTGGCGCGGGCATGGGTGATGAGGTAATTGGTGACCAGTTCTCCAAGGTGCTCGGTATTGTTTGCAGAGCGTGCAAATTCAGCGAATTTATTTACTTTGTTTTTTAAGTCTGCGGCTAGTGCCTCTAGATTATCGACCATGCCGTAGTGTGTTAAAAATGCCTGCTTGCTGCCGCTCGCTATTAATTTGTTAATTGAGTTAACCCATGCGTCAGGGTCAAAATCCACAGGTGAAGAAGGGGGGAATATGAAAGGGCCGTTGTCAGATGTTAGTTCGGGGTAAGCAACGCCAAACGTATCGCCAGTGAACATGCCTTGGCTGGCTTTGTCTATAATGCAAATGTGGTGTTTCGCGTGTCCTGGTGTATCTATGAATGTCAGTTTCCGTCCTTGAAAATCTACGCTGAAGCCATCGTTTGCTTCTGTTACTCGCTCCTTATTAATGGGCAGCAAATCACCATAATGTTTTTTGAACTCAGCTTCGCCGTAAACTGCAGACGCGCCTGCTTGCAAGCGACTAGGGTCAATCATATGGCGTGCGCCGCGAGGGTGAACGATGAGTTGAGCGTTGGGCGCGTGTTGCATAAGGCTGCCAGCACCGCCGGCATGGTCGAGGTGAACATGTGTTGGGATGACGTAATCAACGTTGGCTAGCGGAATGTTTTTTTCTTGGAGTAACTCCAGTAGCAAGGGAACAGTGTTGTTAGTGCCAACATCTATAAAGGCAGCATGGCCATTTTGTTCTATTAAATAGCAGCAGGCGAGACCTGTTCTTACGTATTGTGCGTCTATACAGCTAATGCCGTTACCAAGGTCTTTGAAAATAAGTTTACTCATGTTTTATAGGGTATTGTGCGAATGGATCTTTATGGTAAACTCAATGACCGGTGTTTCAAATTAAAATTTGCATACAAAAAATAATTGGAACGGGTTAATCAGGTTTCTTAACTAAGTAAAAGAACACAACGAGGAGTTTTAAATGGAGCTACGCAGATTAAAGACGGTGATGAAAGCCTGTCTTGCAAGTACTGTATTAGTCATGGGCGCGGCAAGCGCGGGCGTGACAGATGAAGATATTCTTAATGATGCTATTAACACAGAAAATGTTGTGTCTTATGGCATAGGTAACCAAGCGCAGCGTTATAGTCCACTGGATAAAGTGAATGTAGATAACGTTAAAGATTTGGTACCAGCATGGTCATTTTCTTTTGGTGGCGAAAAACAAAGGGGCCAAGAGGCTCAGCCAGTTGTTTATAACGGCAAAATTTTTGTAACAGCTTCTTACTCACGTGTATTTGCAGTTGATGCAAGAACAGGTGAAGAGCTTTGGGAATATAACCACCGTCTTCCAGATGGCATCCTTCCTTGTTGTGATGTTATTAACCGTGGTGCCGCTCTTTATGGTGACTTGGTTATTTTTGGTACATTAGACGCTAAAATTGTTGCTCTTCATCAAGACACGGGCAAAGTTGTCTGGAAAGCAAAAGTAGATGATTACAAAGCAGGTTATTCATTAACGGCTGCGCCAATTGTTGTAAAAGGCAAAGTAATCACAGGTGTTTCTGGTGGTGAATTTGGTGTTATTGGTCGAGTTGAAGCACGTGATGCTTTAACAGGTGTTATGGTTTGGTCACGTCCAGTTGTTGAAGGTCACATGGGTTATACCTACGGTCCTGGCATTGAGAAGAAGAACGGTAAGTTCAAAGATGGCGCGAAAACAGAAAACGGTATGACTGGTACGCGTGGCGCAACATGGCCTGGCGACATGTGGAAAACAGGTGGTGCAGCGACTTGGTTAGGCGGTACATATGACCCAGAAGTTGACTTGTTATTCTTCGGTACAGGTAACCCTGCTCCTTGGAACTCTCATTTGCGTCCTGGCGACAACCTTTATGCTGCATCTACTGTAGCGATTGACCCTGATACAGGCAAAATGGTTTGGCATTATCAATCAACACCTAACGAAGGTTGGGATTATGATGGTGTGAATGAGTTTGTTTCTTTCGATCTTAAGAAAGACGGCAAGATCATTAAAGCAGGTGCTAAAGCGGATAGAAACGGTTTCTTCTACGTTATTAACCGTACAAACGGCAAGCTAATTTCTGCTAACCCATTTGTTACTCAGCAGGCTTGGACAACAGGCATTGACATGAAAACAGGTCGCCCTATTGAAACAGCGAATGCTCGTCCGGGTAACCCAGCTGATTCTAAAGATGGTAAAAAAGGCACATCAACACGTGCTGTACCTTCTTTCTTAGGTGGTAAAAACTGGATGCCTATGGCTTACAGTCCAAAAACTGATTTGTTCTACGTTCCTGCAAACGAATGGGGAATGGAACTTTGGAATGAAGCGATTACGTATAAGAAAGGTGCTGCTTACTTAGGTGCTGGCTTTACGATTGAACCATTGTATGAAGATTACATTGGTGCGCTTAGAGCGATGGATCCAAAAACAGGTGAGCAAGTTTGGGAATACAAAAACAGCGCGCCTTTATGGGGTGGTGTTCTTGCAACAGGTGGTAACTTGGTATTCTTCGGAACACCAGAAGGCTACTTAAAAGCATTAGACGCTACAACAGGTGAAGTTGTTTGGGAATTCCAAACAGGTTCAGGCATCATCGGTATTCCAGTTACTTGGGAAATGGACGGTGAGCAATATATCGCTGTTCCTTCTGGTTGGGGTGGCGCTGTTCCTCTTTGGGGCGGTAAAGTTGCTAAGCGTATTAAAGCGCTTAACCAAGGTGGTTCATTGTGGGTGTTCAAGCTTCATAAAAGCTAAAATACTGCAACACAGTAATGAAGAAGGCCGGTTTATCCGGCCTTCTTTTTTTTAAGGATAAAATAAAGCATGGCAAGAATTACAGGTAAAACAGCAAGTGATACGCGACAGCACGTTGTCGATGTCGCCTACCCATTGTTTGGCCTGAAAGGTTTTGACGGTGTGACGATTCAAGAAATATCATTGCAGGCGAAGTTAAGCAAGGGCGCGCTGTATTGGCATTTTGAGAATAAAGAAGTGCTTTACTTTGAGTGCCTGAAACAGTTCCGGCATGTGCTTAGAGAAAAAATATTTATCCCGATGCTCCCCGTTAAAAGTCCGGCATGGCAGTTGTCTCTCTTTTTTAGCGGTACGAAAGACTTGCTAAAAGACCCAAAGATGGTGGATTGTGCCGCCGGCTATTTTTTAGATATGGGGCGGGATGATAAGACCGATATTATCTACTTTAGAGAAAGGATATTTCAAGAGTCTGAACGCTATATTTCTGAAATACTGGAGCGTGGCCGAGACATTGGCCGCTTTAGCTTTAAGGGTAAAGCGGCACCCATTGCGCGATCTTTATGGGTCATTATGGAAGGTTGTATTCTACAAATGAGACGGCAGCCTGAAGAAGAAATTGAAGAAACAATGTATGCCTTATGGGATGTGTTTTCCAAAGGTATTGGCTTGGAGCGACGTAAGAAAAAAGAGTGATCAGTGAATCACTTGTTGTTTATGCAAAAATAATGGCCGCTAAAGAAAGCGGTTTTTTTATGAGCTGTTGAAATCTAATGACCATTAGAAAGCATTCTGTTATAGTTTTTTATTCACACATATTTAAATAAGGAAAGAGCATGGCAACGTATAAATCTCCCGTTCAAGATATGGAGTTTGTTTTAAATGAAATTATTAATGTTGGGTCGTTAACCGATATTGAAAAATTTGAAGATGCAACGCCAGATATCGTTTCAGGCGTACTTGAAGAAGCAGCAAAGCAAATTGATGGCACGATTGGTGTATTGAATGAATCGGGCGATGAGCAAGGCGCGCAATTAAACGATGGCGAAGTCACTACGCCAGAAGGCTTTAAAGAAGCTTATGCCGCTTATGCTGAAAGTGGTTGGATTGGGCTAGATAAAGACGTTGAGTTTGATGGTCAAGGCTTGCCTTATAGCTTAGCAACAGCGGTAACAGACATGTTGTCTGGCGCGAATGCGGCATTTTCCTTATACCCAGGTTTAAGCAACGGCGCGTACGAAGCGCTTAAAGCTCACGGCACACAAGAACAAAAAGACACGTATATGAGTCACTTAAGTTTAGGTGATTGGAGCGGAACAATGTGTCTGACTGAGCCGGGTGCAGGTAGTGACTTGGGTCAAGTAAGAACGAAAGCAGCGCCACAAGAAGATGGCAGCTACTTAATTGAAGGCAGCAAGATCTTTATCACAGCGGGTGAGCATGACCTAACGGATAACATCTTACATTTGGTTTTAGCAAGAACACCAGGTGCGCCAGAAGGCATCCGCGGCATTAGTATGTTTATTGCGCCTAAATATATGGTTAATGATGACGGTTCATTAGGCGACCGTAATGATATTGCTTGCCCAAGCATTGAAGAAAAAATGGGCATTCACGGTTCATGCACTTGTGTATTAAACTTCAACGATGCAAAAGGTTACCTAGTTGGCGAGCTAAATAAAGGCATTCAAAACATGTTCGTGATGATGAATTCAGCGCGATTGATGGTAGGTATGCAGGGCTTGGGTGTTGCAGAACGTGCGACACAAAATGCTATTACTTACGCGAAAGAGCGTAAACAAGGCCGCCCTTTAACGCGTAAAGCAGAGTCATCTTTTGATAGCGATACTATTATTGTTCACCCAGATGTTCGCCGTATGTTGTTAACGATGAAAGCCTTAACGGAAGGTTGCAGAATGTTAGCTTACGATACAGCTAAACATGTCGACTTATCTGAAAACCATGCGGATGATGTCGTTCGGTCAGCATCTAAAGCGCGTGTAGATTTGATGACCCCTATTTGTAAAGCATTTATTACCGATGTGGGTGTTGAAGTAACGAGCTTAGGTGTGCAAGTGTACGGTGGGCATGGCTATATTAAAGAAAACGGTATGGAACAGAATTTACGTGACAGTAAAATCTTCTGTCTCTACGAAGGTACAAATGGCATTCAAGCAATGGATTTGATTGGCCGTAAACTATCAATGAACGGTGGCGCGTTACCGACAGACTTTTTCAGCGATGTTAAAGCAGAGATTGAATCAGCTGGCAGTGAGCAAGCATTTATAACGAAGCCACTGACAGAAGCGTTAGAAGCTTTAGAAACAGCGACTGATTGGCTGATAGAGTCTAAACAGCATAACCCGAATGATTCTGCTGCTGCCGCGGTTGATTATCTTCAAGTGTTTGGTTTGGTAACAGTGGGTTACTACTGGTTACGTGCGGCTAAAGTGGCTGCAGGTAAAGACGGTGATTTCTATAAAGGCAAGTTAGCAACAGCGACATTCTTTGCAACAAAACTACTGCCGCGCGTTCATGGTTTAGTACCCGTTATTATGGCCGGTGGCGATTGTGTTATGGATCCTGAGGAAGATTTGATTCTTTAGCCGTTGAAGTAGAACGTAGAAAAGCCTTGCTTGTTTAGCGAGGCTTTTTTATGCCCGTAAGTTAAGGCTTACATGTTAGTATTTTACGATAATAAATAGATCCCTCGCATAGCCAGCAGACATCGGCAATGTAGGGGGCGTTAAACAATAACCTGGTTGGTCTTTATGAATCTTTTTGATATGTCGCTGGATAAGAACCCAGCAAATTACGTTTCACTTTCACCGTTGACTTTTTTGAAGCGGTCAGCGGATGTGTACCCCAATAAAATTGCCTGTGTTCATGGTGACCGCAAAATCACGTGGGCAGAAACATATCAACGTTGTGTGAAGTTAGCATCAGCGTTAACAGAACGAGGTATAGGGAAAGGCGATACGGTTTCTGCCATGTTACCTAATATTCCAGCTATGTTTGAATTGCATTTTGCGGTGCCAATGGTTGGTGCCGTGTTGCATTCAATTAATACACGGCTGGATGCAGAGTCTGTAGCGTTTCAATTAGACCATGCTGAAAGTAAAGCGGTGTTTATTGACAGTGACTTTGCTAAAACAATGAATATGGCGGTAAAAGAGGCCGAAGTATCTCCGTTTATTGTTGATGTGAAAGACGATATGGTTAGCGTTGATATGCCAATTGGTGAGATTGAATATGAAGCTTTAATAGGCGAAGGTGATGCTGCTTTTAGCTGGTCATTACCGGAAGATGAGTGGCAGTCGATTACCTTAAATTACACATCAGGCACAACGGGAAATCCTAAAGGTGTGGTTTATCATCACCGTGGAGCATATTTAAACGCGATCAGTAATGTTATTACTTGGGATATGGGTAATCACCCTGTTTATTTATGGACGCTGCCTATGTTTCATTGCAATGGCTGGTGTTTCCCTTGGAGTTTGGCGGCATCAGCGGGAACCAATGTTTGTTTGAGAGCTGTATTGCCGAAAACTATTTTCAAATTAATTAAATCTGAAAAAGTGAATCACTTTTGCGGTGCGCCAACGGTATTAACCATGCTCATTAATACGCCGAGCAAGCATAAAGACGGGATTAATCATAAAGTAAAAGTAATGACGGCGGGAGCAGCGCCGCCAGCATCGGTTATACAAAGCATGGAAGAAATGGGCTTTGATGTAACGCATGTTTATGGGTTAACAGAAACTTATGGTCCTTGCACAGTCTGTGCGTGGCATGATGAGTGGGATGAGCTTCCAACCGATGAGCAAGCAGTTTTAAGAGCGAGGCAAGGTGTGAGGAGCGTTATGCTCGATGATCTTATGGTTGCAGACCCAAAAACGTTAGAGCCAATGCCGAAAGATGGGCAAAGTATGGGTGAAATATTCATGCGAGGTAATAACGTGATGAAGGGGTATTTGAAGAACCCAACAGCATCAGATGAAGCATTTAAAGGCGGCTGGTTTCACTCTGGTGACTTAGCGGTTTGGCATGAAGACGGCTACATTGATATTAAAGATCGATCTAAAGATATTATTATTTCTGGTGGTGAGAATATTTCCACACTTGAAGTAGAGTCGGTTCTATACCGACACCCCGCAGTGCTGGAAGCAGCCGTTGTTGCTAAGAAGGATGAAGTGTGGGGTGAGAAGCCTTGTGCTTTTGTAACCCTAAAAGAAGACGAAGAAGCAACAGATAAAGAAATAATGGCCTTTTGTAGGAAAAACTTAGCGAACTATAAAGCGCCAAAATTTGTTGTTTTTGGTGACTTGCCAAAAACCTCAACAGGTAAGATTCAAAAATTTATTCTTAGAAATATGGCGGATGAAATTTAACAAGTTTTATCAGCAATAATTTCATGAGAAATGTCTGCGATACTTGCGCAACCAGCCAAAGCCATCGCTAACGATAGTTCGGATTGAAGAATTCTGAGTATATTTTCGACGCCTTCTTGCCCTGAATGGCTAAGCCCCCAAATAACGGGGCGGCCAATGCCAACACACTGTGCGCCAAGGGCTAGGGCTTTGAGTATATCGCTACCGCGACGAATTCCGCCATCCATAATGATCGGTATTTGTTTGTTAATGGTTTTGGCGATAGCGGGTAGGGCGTCAATGCTTGCAATGCTGCCATCAAGCTGTCTACCGCCATGGTTCGATACAATAATACCGTCAACGCCGTATTCAACGGCTAAGGCAGCATCTTTGGGATGTAATACACCTTTTAAATAGACAGGCATTCCTGCTTGTTCTTTTAGCCATTTTATATCTCGCCATGTCAGGCTTTTATCAATCATGCTTTCAAAATAATCGGCTAGGCCAGAGTGTCCGGCTTTGCTGGGTAAGGTGTTTTTTTCAAGAGCTTGTAGGTTACTTAAATGCAAATGATTTGGCAGCTGAAATTGGTTGCGTACATCACACTCCCTTTGGCCAAGGAAGGGTGCGTCAACCGTAATAACAATAGCGGTGCAGCCTGCACTTTTTGCGCGGTTAATTAAGGCCAAGGTCGCGTCTTTATCTTTATAAACATAAAGCTGGAACCAAACCTCTCCATTAGACGCGGAGGTTATTTCTTCTATCGGTCTGTTGGACATCGTACTGCAAATCATAATGCTGCCTGATGCGCCCGCAGCACGGGCAACTGCAAGTTCACCCTCGGGGTGCGCCATGCCAAGGAATGCAGTGGGGGATATAATAAGAGGAGCGTTTAAGGAAGAGCCACTAAAGTTAATGGAGGTGTCAACATTGCTCACATCATTGAGCACGCGTGGCAAAAATGGGATGCGCTTGAAGGCCGATATATTATCGGCAAGAGTGACTTCATCCATTGCCCCGCTGCGGTAGTAATCCTTAGCGGAAGGATCAAGAAGCAATTGACTTGCTTTCTCGTAATCAAGTACATTCAACATTTCACTGGGCATGGTTGCAGAGTCCTTAGAAGGTTTGCTGGAAAGAGTGTATGGCTAAAATAATACCATTTAAAAAGAAAAAACTGTCGGAAAGGCATAAAGGGAACACCTTATGTCGAAACGGGCATCATGACTGGAAGATTGATAGTGACCGAGTTTTCGACGTTAAACAGGGCCGGTTAGTAACCGTTTATAAGTGCAAGCGCTGTGAAGTAAAGAAGTCTAAATTGATTTAACGGAGGGCGGCTAAGAGCTGGGTACTTGGCGTAGGGGTAAATGTGCGATAAAATTGATGAGTAAGGACTTTAAATAAAATGATGGGGTAAGGAAATGAACGTAATGAAGAGATTAGTAGCTGTTTTAGCTGCAGCAGTATTAGTAACTGGCTGTGCATCAGTATCAACTGAAAAATGGCAAAATTGTGCACTTGCAGGTGCAGCGATTGGTGGAGCAGCAGGTGGTTTTGGTGATGACCATGATAGATCTGACTTAATTGTTAGCGCAATCGGTGGTGCTGTTATTGGTGGAACAGTTTGTGCTCTGATGAATTCTGAGCCGGCACCTGTAGTTGTATCAGATTCTGATAATGATGGCGTTGAAGATGCAATAGATGAGTGCCCTACTACACCAGAAGGTGTTGCAGTAGACAGTAAAGGTTGTGCTTTAGATTCTGATAACGATGGTGTTGCAGATTATAAAGACCAGTGCCCTAACTCAGCAGCAGGCGCAGTAGTTAATGAACTAGGTTGTGTAGCAGCGTGGGTATTAGAAGGTGTTAACTTCAATACGAACTCTGCAGACTTAACTGAAACTGCTAAAGCGATATTGCTTCCAATAGCAACAGCTCACCACGAGCATCATGCGGATGTTGATTTGTTAATCAGCGGACACACTGATTCACAAGGCTCAGCAGCGTATAATCAAGTATTATCTCAAAAACGTGCAGAAGCAGTAGTAGCGTTTATGGTTGCAAATGGTTGTGAAGCAGCTAAGTTAACAGCGATTGGTTCAGGTGAAAGCCAAGCGATTGCTGATAACAGTACTAAAGAAGGCCGCGCTCAAAATCGTAGAGTAGAGTTAAGCGTAAAATAGTAAAGTAACGAAGATTAAAAAAGCGAGGCTTATGCCTCGCTTTTTTTTGTCTGCTGCTTTCTGCAGAATGCTTAAAGGTGCTTCAAATTAAAGAGGAATATATTGATATTCTAAGGCGTTGAGTTAGAATCCCTTGGTATGGATGAAAAAACTAAAGGTAAATGGAGAAAAGGATGATTTACAAAAAGCTAAGCGTTGTAGTGACAGCAGTTATTTTAATGTCGGGTTGTGCAACAGTTGAAACTGAAAGTTGGCAAAATTGCGCGATTGGTGGTGCCTTATTAGGTGGTGCCGCAGGTGGGTTTGTTGAAGGTGCTGGAGAGGTTGCGGTTGGAACTGTAGCTGGCGGAACTGCAGGTGGTTTACTGTGTGATACAGCAACATTGGTAAAAGCAGGTGTAGAGCCAGATACTGATAGCGATGGAGTTGTTGATAGCCGTGATGAATGCCCCGATACTTTGCCTAATGTAGAAGTTGGGAAAAGTGGTTGTACTTTAGACTCTGATAACGATGGAGTTGCAGACTATAAAGATCAGTGCCCTGATTCAGCAGCCGGCGCAGTAGTTAATGAGCTAGGTTGTGTAAAAGCATGGGTATTAGATGGTGTTAATTTCCATACAGACTCAGCAGACTTAACTGAGGTGGCTAAAGCAAATTTACTTCCAATAGCAACAGCTCATCACGAGCACCATGCGGATGTAGATTTATTAATTACTGGACATACAGATTCACAGGGTTCAGCAGCGTATAACCAAGTGTTATCTCAAAAACGTGCAAAAGCAGTAGTAGCGTTTATGGTTGCAAATGGTTGTGAAGCAGCTAAGTTAACAGCGACTGGTTCGGGTGAAAGCCAAGCAATTGCTGATAACGGTACTAAAGAAGGCCGTGCTAAAAACCGTAGAGTAGAGTTAAGCGTGAAATA
>Ga0209081_1002018_pt1 | contig 11906 bp, 7 predicted proteins | sample GOMGulsemesocosm_4_FD_184636 | JGI IMG/M metagenome (GOLD analysis project Ga0209081, IMG submission 184636) | Methane-oxidizing microbial communities from mesocosms in the Gulf of Mexico - GOM15B Gulf of Mexico (SPAdes) (version 2) | ecosystem: Environmental > Aquatic > Marine > Cold seeps... | reverse complement strand
GGTTGCTGATCAAGTCATCAAGGCAGAAGTCTTTAGAGTCTATCTTGATTTGTATATGCGATATGCAAAAGTTATTAGTTCTACAAATGTTTATGATCAAAAAAATGTAGAATTAGCTTTAACCTTAACGCCCCGGTTTTATTACTGTCTTTCTACATCAGAAGAAAGAGTATCTGCATGTTTGTATGAAGATGGCAAGATTCAGTACACTCGCATAGGTTATAAAAATGCCCCCATATCTACTGTTAATTTAAGTTGTTCAGATTGCTCATCTCAGTTAAGTGTTTCTGGTTTTTCTAAACAAAAAAATGTCTTTGATAGCGCAATTCTTAATATGGGAGGATATGACTTAGAGTGGATTGGTCATACAGCTGCATCTGCTTTTATTCGTTATTTGTATCTAACAAATATGGTTTTTAATTAGTCTGTTTAAAATAAAATGAAAATTATTATTCAATTATTTATTTTAATAAATCTATTTTTTATTCAGAGTTGTGCGATGCTTAAGTCGTCATCAAATACATCTGAGCCTGAAGTTGAAATAAATTCGCGAGCAATTACTGTAGAGGGACAAGCGCCTATAAATAAAGGTGCGAAATTACTGGCTAGAAAACAGGCATTTAGATCAGCTGTTAGAAATGTATCAATTGAAGCTGGAAGTTTATATTCATCTGAGGCTATTTTAGGTAGTACCAAAGTTGTTGATGAGTGGATTGCTGATAATGTATATCATTTGCAAGTACTTGCTGTGTTGTCAGAAGGGCAGGTTTGTAATTCTCCTTATCGAAAAAGAATAGTAGCTACTGGATTCCCTGGTGTGGTTTCTGGCCAAATAAGTGCTAATGAAACTCAGGATTTGTATAGTGGTATTCCAAGGGAAATGATGAATATTCTAATGGAGTCGGGTAGCTTTATTGGAAAAAATGAAACCCATACCATTTTGTATTCTCGTCCAGATATGGCTCCAGAGATAATTGATGAATCGGGCTATCAGGATTCAATTGTTATACAAATGGCACAGGAATATGGCGCACAGTTTGTATTGTCTGGTGTAATTAGAGACTTTGAGGTTGAGTCTACAGAATATATTAGAGGGGCAGGTCTTTTTTCGCAGGCAAAAGCTATGATGCGAGACTTTGTGGCAAGACGTGGTCTCGCCATTGATGTTTATGTTCATGATGGTTTAAGTGGGGCTTTACTTTTTCAGCATAGGTACACAGATACTGTTGTAGGTGATGTTTGGATTCCTTCTGGTTACACGGTAGGTAGTGAACGATTTAAAGGAACACCTTCTGGTCATAAAATCTCTAAATTAATACAACGGGCTAGTAAAGATATAGGGCGTTTATTTTCTTGTTACCCTTTTTCCAGCACGGTTTTAAAAGTGGAAAATAATAAAGTCTATATTGCTGCTAATGCTCAGGATAAACTAAGGCCAGGAGATAGCTTGGTGGTATATGCTGTAAAACGTGGAGCTGCAATGCAGGCAAATGAATTGATCGGTGTTATTAATATTCAGGATGTTCAAGCAGGTTTTTCAGTGGGTGAAATGGAGCTTACTACAGATTTAAGAAGAATTAAGTCAGGTGATTTAGTTAAAAGTTGGTAGACTTTAGGCGTTTGGGTACTAAAGAGTGTATTGCAAAACTGATTCTAAAAACTTATCTATAAAATACTGGATATTGTCTTATGGGGTATAATTAATTCAATGTAATTCCCATTATGAAGTATTGTTCAACCCATAATTACTATTAAAAAAATATGTATAAAGATTATCAAGAATTTACTAAGTTGAATTTGAAACTGGATATGTCTAGAGGCAAGCCATCACCAGAGCAACTTGATTTGGCCCTACCTTTACTTAATGAAGCTGGTATATCTGACCAAATTAAAAGTAGTGGAACTGATTGTCGTAATTATGGTATTCAACTTGGCTTACCAGAGGTGCGTGAATTCTTTGCATCCTTACTTGATGTGCCTAAGAATCAAGTGGTAGTTGATGGAAGTTCGAGTTTAGCTTTAATGCATGATGTGATTGCATTTGCATTGCTTTATGGTACTCCTGGTAATTCACCTTGGAGAAGTGATAAGCCAATAACATTTCTATGCCCAGTCCCTGGGTATGATCGACATTTTTCAATTTTGGAAGCTTTTGGCATCAAAATGATAAATGTGCCTTTGTTAGAAGATGGGCCGGATATGGATGTGGTTGAGTCTTTAGTCAGTAAAGATGACTCAATTAAAGGTATGTGGTGTGTGCCAAAATATAGTAATCCAACGGGTGCGGTATATTCTGAAGAAGTTGTTAGTCGATTGGCTTCAATGAATGTAGCTGCAGCTGATTTTAGAATCTTTTGGGATGATGCATACCACTTCCATCACTTAACTGAAGAGCGTATTACTGTTCCAAATATTATAGATCTTTGTCAGTCTGCCGGAAACTCTGATCGCGCTATTGTATTTGCATCTACTTCTAAGATGACTTTTGCAGGTTCTGGTTTGGCAATGCTTGCTTCTTCAACTACAAATGTTGATTGGTGGCAAAAATGTGTTTCAGTCCGTACTATTGGGCCTGATAAGCTTAATCAATTACGTCATCTTCGCTTTTTCCAGAATTCTATTAGTGTAGATAGTTTAATGGATCAGCATCGTGCAATCCTAAAGCCTAAGTTTGATGTTGTGGATTCTGTATTTGAAGAGTATCTAGGAAAAATAGAAGGTGTTAGTTGGAGTAAGCCTTTAGGCGGTTACTTTATTGATTTGATAACGCCACCAGGTCTAGCAAAACGTACTATTGAACTGGCTAAGAATGCGGGGATTATCCTTACACCAGCTGGAGCTACGTTTCCTTATGGTATAGACCCTGAAGATAAGCATATACGTATAGCACCTTCTTACCCAAGTCTTGATGAAATTAAACTTGCGGCAGAAGGTGTTTCATTATCTTTGCAGCAAGCAATAGATGAAAAATAAAAGCTGAAAATTCGCTAGCAGTTGTCAGTCTATTCATGATTGGCAGCTATAGTGATGGTTTTTTATTCTTTAAGGTTATTCCTTTAGCCTTGTCTTTCTTTGTTCTACATCCTTTCTCTGAAAATTATTCATTCGTTTTTAGCTAATATTTGTTGCTTTAGTCTCAGTATTTTAATGCCTGAATTAAGAATCAAATATCAGATGTAGAAAATATGTCTATATGTATAATAAGTTACTAGCTCTAGCATATTAATATCAAATTAAATAAATAGTGAAAAAACAATTTAAACTTCAAAGTCGGTACCAGCCTGCGGGAGATCAGCCAACAGCAATCAAGCAATTAGTTGAAGGCTTGGATGATGGTGAGGTACATCAATCGTTATTAGGGGTAACGGGTTCGGGTAAAACTTTTACTATTGCTAATGTGATTATGGAAACACAGCGCCCAGCGATGATTATGGCGCCAAACAAAACCTTAGCCGCTCAACTCTATGGAGAAATGAAAGAGTTTTTTCCTGAAAATAGTGTTGAATACTTTGTTTCTTATTACGATTATTACCAACCAGAAGCTTATGTGCCGGCATCTGATACTTTTATCGATAAAGATGCCTCCTTAAATGAGCATATTGAGCAAATGCGCTTATCTGCAACCAAGGCATTGCTTGAGCGTAAAGATACTATCGTTGTGGCAACGGTCTCGGCAATTTATGGTTTAGGTGAGCCAGAGTCTTATTTTCAAATGGTATTGCATCTGGTTAAAGGCGATATCATTAAACAGCGTGATTTGTTAAGGCGATTAGCAGAGATGCAGTACAGCCGTAATGATATAGACCTTAAGCGTGCAACGTATCGAGTTAGAGGAGATGTAATTGATGTATTTCCCGCAGAATCTGATGAGCAAGCATTACGAATAGAGTTGTTTGATGATGAAATTGAACGCTTGTCCTTATTTGATCCTTTAACAGGAGAAGTGACTCAGCGTTTGGCGCGATATACCATTTATCCGAAGACGCATTATGTTACTCCTCGAGAAAAGCTATTAGCAGCCATTGAGCTGATCAAAATTGAGTTGGTTGAGAGGTTGGAGCAATTAAGATCAAATAACAAATTAGTAGAAGCTCAGCGACTAGAGCAAAGAACCCTTTTTGATATAGAAATGATTATAGAGGTTGGTTATTGCTCAGGAATTGAAAATTATTCTCGATATTTATCCGCAAGAGAAGATGGTGAGTCACCGCCAACCATGTTTGATTATTTACCTGATGATGCCTTACTGATTATTGATGAAAGTCATGTGACTGTTCCACAAATTGGAGCTATGTATAAAGGTGATAGATCAAGAAAAGAAACTTTGGTTGAATATGGTTTTAGACTGCCTTCGGCATTAGACAATAGGCCGCTAAGATTTGATGAATTTGAGTTGAAGTCAGCACAAAGAATTTATGTTTCAGCCACTCCTGGTAAATATGAGAAAGAACATGTTGATCAATTTGTTGAACAAGTTGTTCGTCCAACGGGTTTGCTTGATCCTGTCATTGAAGTGCGCCCAGCAACAACGCAAGTTGATGATTTGTTATCAGAGATTCATAAGCGAGAAAAATTAAAAGAGCGTGTTTTAGTAACAACATTAACCAAAAGAATGTCAGAAGATTTGACTGATTATCTAATGGAACACGGCGTTAAAGTGCGTTATTTACATTCTGATATTGATACCGTGGAAAGAGTGGAAATTATCCGCGACTTACGTCTAGGGCAGTTTGATGTGCTTGTAGGTATTAACTTGTTACGAGAAGGTTTAGATATTCCAGAAGTGTCTTTAGTTGCAATTTTAGATGCAGATAAAGAAGGTTTTTTGCGATCTGTAGTGTCATTAGTGCAAACTATCGGTCGAGCAGCAAGAAATGAAAATGGTAGAGCTATTCTTTATGGCGATAAAGTAACTAAGTCTATGAAGCAGGCAATAGATGAAACTGAGCGTCGTCGCGAAAAACAGCATGAATTTAACCAAGAAAGAGGAATAGAGCCAAAAACAGTTTTTAAATCTGTTAACGATATTATGGGATTGGAAATTCCAGGCTCGGGGTTATCTATTAATAATGTTAATGCAAAGATAGCTGAATCAGCTGCTGAATATAAAGCATTAACACCAAAACAATTGGCGAAAAAGTTAAAACAGTTAGAGGCGAAAATGTATCAGCATGCTAAAGACTTAGAGTTTGAGGCTGCAGCAGCAATGAGGGATGAAATTAAGTTATTACAAGCAGAGATGATGATTTAATTGAGCTTGTTTTGCTATTTTATTGATTGGTGTGACAATTTGTCACATTTTAAAAAAGTCTTATCACTACTATTCTTAGGCTTTAGTGCTTTTTACAAGTAAAAACTTGAACTCGTTTTTTATAGGTCAAATTTAACAGGAGTATTTGATGCGAGAGCCTCGTGCAGGGAAGTTTGTTTGGATTTCCAGTATTTTCTTATCGGTAACTATCTCTGCAATAGCCAGTGATGAAGAAGAGAATTTCCTAGACCAGAGTTTAAAACAAATTCTGGCTATTCCATTGGATGTTAACGCTGTTAATATTTTGGAAAGTCATATCCATAAGAAAGAGGAGTGGATGGTTGGTTATCGATTTATGTATATGGGAATGAATGGAAATAGAGAGGGTGAAAGACAAGTCAGTAACGCTGAAGTATTAGAAGATTATATGGTTGCACCAACCTCTATGTCGATGGAAATGCATATGGGCTCAGTGATGTATGCGCCTTCAGATGATCTTACTTTTATGGCGATGATGCCTTATCAAAAAGTGGCAATGGAACATGTCACTCGAATGGGGGAAAAGTTCACAACTAAGTCGCAAGGAATTGGTGATTTAAAGTTGATGGCCAATTTTGCGGCATATAGAACGCGCTGGGATGAGCATATCTTTAGTATTAAAGCTGGTTTAAGCATTCCTACGGGGGCAATTGATGAGCGTGATGATACTCCAATGGGGCGGGATCAGAAATTGCCTTATTCAATGCAGCTGGGTTCAGGGACTTATGATTTTTTGCCAGGCATTAGCTATGCAGGTTTAACTACTGACTGGGGGTGGGGTGCTCAGATGTTAGGCACTATTAGAACAGGTAAAAATGATGAACATTATCGTTTAGGAGATAAATTAGATGGCTCTTTGTGGATATCACGAATTTGGGATAATTGGGTTAGTTCATCTATAAGGATGAACGGTCAATGGTGGGGAGATATTCATGGCGCAGACCCAGAATTAAATCAAAACCTAGCCCCTACAGCTAATCCTGAGTTAAGAGGGGGTGCGCGATTAGATATGTTGTTGTCAGTTGAATTATATGCTCCTACAGGTGATTTAAAGGGGCAGCATGTAGGTTTCGAAATTGGCTTGCCTGTCTATCAATCATTGGATGGCCCTCAGCTGGAAACAGACTGGACTATTTCTGCGGGGTGGCAATGGACATTTTAAGAAAAAAAGGAGTGACGGTTCTCTTGTTTGCATTGCTTTTTGCATCTGGAACGATTGTAACAATTGCAAGTAATCAGGTTATTCAGAAAAATAAGGTCATTGCCGCTGCAATATATAAATTTATAAAATTTGTTGATTGGGAGAATGATTCTTTTAATTCACTAGATGAATTTAATATGTGTCTGCAACAATATGATTCAACTTTTGAGCCTTTTACTAAGCGTAATATACAAAGTAAGACAATAAAATTATTATTGCTTGATCAGAAAACTAATATTTCTAGCTGTAATGCTATATACCTTAATGACTCTCAGAGTAATGATTACTTAGATATAATTGCTAAAAGTAAGACCTATTCTGTTTTAACTATAAGTGAACAAACGGGTTTTTTGGAAGCTGGAGGCATAATTGAATTAGCAAACCAAAATAATAGATTAACTTTTTCAATTAACCAGCAAGCTGCACAGCAAGGGCAGCTAAATGTTGGGTTTCAGTTATTGTCTTTAGCTAGGAAAGTTATTGAAATTTAGTTTTTCAGCATGGTCGATCAGTAAAAAAATTATTTTGCTGGTCTCTGCAATTACAGCTATTTCTTTGCTGTTATCTAGTGTAGCTATTATCTATAGTGGACGGGCTTTATTGTTAGAGCAGTTAGAAAATGATGTGGCTGTACTGGCTAAGTTAACAGGGATGAATAGTTCGGCTGCTATTATGTTTGAAGAGAAGAAAGGTGCAGAGAAAATGTTGGCTAATTTGCATAGTGAGCCTAGCATTGTTACTGCCGCACTGTATAAGCTTGATGGTGAATTGCTTAGTTATTATATTAGGGATAAATCATTAAGCGTCCCACCACATCATCTACCTAGTATTGGAGTTAAGGTTTCAGAATATTCTATTCGTATTATTCAATCTATCATTATCGATGGTGAAATTATAGGTGGGATTTATATTGAATCTGATTTAACTCGGTTAAGTGTTTTAACTCAACATTTGATTTATGCGTTGATGGTTATTAGCGTATTTGTGTTGTTAATAGCGATAGGTTTTTCAACGCGACTGCAAAAACTGATCACACGTCCAATTTTAAAGTTGACGAACTTAACTCGACATGTGAGAAGTTCAAGAGATTTTAGTGTGAGGGCTGATAAGTCAAATGAAGATGAGGTTGGAACACTGATTGAAGGTTTTAATCAGATGATGAATGAGATCGAAACACGTGACAACATATTACATCAGAAAAACAATGATTTAGCTATTGCAAGACAAGAGGCTGATGATGCATCTGAGGCTAAAAGTAGTTTCTTAGCCAATATGAGTCATGAAATAAGAACACCAATGAATGGTGTGTTAGGTATGTTGGAGTTATTGGCGGATACGTCATTGAATGATGAGCAGAATGAATATGCTAGAACAGCTCGCAATTCAGCATTTTCGTTGTTAGATGTGATTAATGATATTTTGGATTTTTCTAAAATTGAAGCGGGGTGCGTTGATATTGAAGCTGTTGAAGTGGAGTTATTGCCATTATGTGAAGATGTTGCTGCTTTGTTATCAGAAAAAGCACATGAAAAAGGAATTGAGCTCACTTGTGTTGTCTATTCAGATGTTCCTTCGGTTATAGTTTGTGATCCTACTCGATTAAGGCAGATTTTACTTAATTTGATTGGCAATGCTGTTAAATTTACCGCTATAGGTGAAGTATCCCTTAAGGTGTCGTTAGTCAAGGCAGTTGAAAACAATCAGGCAATCGTGCAGTTTTTAATTGAAGATACTGGGATTGGTATTAATGCTGTGCAGCAACAAACTTTGTTTGATGCTTTTAGTCAAGCGGATGCATCAACAACTCGTAAATTTGGTGGTACGGGGTTGGGGCTTTCAATTAGTAAGCAATTAACAGTATTAATGGGGGGTACATTATCAGTAGATAGTTATATTGGTGAAGGTGCAAAATTCTGGTTTCATTTGCCCGTTAAAGTTGTTGCGGTTGACCATGGTCAGAGCCTTGTTGATATTAGTGGTAAGAAGATACTTATTGTTGATGATAATAAAACAAATCGTAAAATTTTAGAGCATTATTGTACTAATTGGGGGGCTGAATCGGTTAGTTTTTGCAGTGCTAAAGAAGCTTTAATTGCATTGGAGGTTGTAGCTGTAAAAAGTTTTGATTGTGCAATTATTGATTATCATATGCCAGGTGTTGATGGTGTGCAGTTAGCTGCAGGAATCAGGGGTAACCCGAATTATGAAAACTTACCAATTCTGATGCTAAGTTCATCTGCTCAAAAAGAAAAATCTGCAAATGTCGATATTTATCTAACTAAGCCTGTTAGACAAACCTTGCTATTAAAAAGTTTGGCAAAGTTAATATTAAAGACCAATGAGCAACCGTTAAAATTAGAAGGTAAATCACAGTTACCTCAGTTTAATGCTCGAGTACTAGTGGTTGATGACAATGTTGTTAACCAAAAAGTGGTAGGTGCATTCTTGAAAAAAATGAGAGTAACTGTTGATAGTGTTAATAACGGAAAAGAGGCGTTGGTCGCTATTAATCAGCAAGAGTATGATTTGGTCTTTATGGATTGTCATATGCCGATAATGGATGGATATCAGGCTACTCAAGAGATTAGACGGTGGGAAATTAAGAATGATTTACCGCGATTACCCATTATTGCAATGACGGCAAATGTTTTACCAGGAGATAAAAGTTTGTGCTTGGAGGCTGGAATGGATGACTATCTTGCAAAACCTATTCAGCAACAAAGTATTGTGGATGTAATTCAAAAATGGTTGGTAGAGCTTCAGCAAAGTGTAGATGAGTTAGCTTTGCCTATGCAAGAAACTATAGATGATTTTTCAGTTGAAATTGACAGTATTATTAATTTAAATGCTGATAAATTGCAGTTAGATCGTAGTTTATATAAGGAATTGTTATTAGAATTTTACAAACAAGATTACCAGACTGCTATTCAGATTGGCGTGTTGTTATATGATGAAAAGTTTGATAAAGCCAAAGGCCTAATTCACAGATTTAAAGGAACAGCTGGGAATTTAGGGTTTTATAATGTTTTTGAGCTTGCTGGTAAGCTTGAGTTATCTATTCAAACTCAATCAAATACTGAATTGATAATGGAAGCTTTGTTAAGGTTTCAGGAACATACTCAGCAAATAATGATTGCCATTAATAATCTACAAGTGACAGATATAAATATAAAAAAAATAGTGTCTGTTGATAATGAGAATGTGGCAGAAAGTATAAAAATATTAAAAAGTAATTTGGCTAGATACAGTAGTAGAGCTAAAGAAAATGTTCAGCAATTATCAGTCATATTAAGTAATTGTGGTCAGGATAAGAATTTAGAGCAATTAGAAGATGCAATTAATAGGTTAGATTATCAAGAAGCTCTACAAATAGTGATTAAGATTGAAGTGAACATTCAGGAAAGCAGGGAAGGAGAGGATGACAAGTAGTAGTGTTGTGCTGGTGGTTGATGATGATCCATTAAATATTAAGTTGCTTATCAGTATATTGGATTCAGAGTATGAAGTGTTATTTGCACTTGATGGGAAAAAAGCGGTTGAATTGGCGCAACAGCAGCAACCTGATTTAATTTTGTTAGATGTGGTAATGCCTGGGCAAACAGGTTATCAAACCTGTCAAATATTAAAAGCAAATCCTGCTACTCAAGATATCCCCGTTATTTTTATTAGTTCGTTAACTGATAATGATGAGGAAGAAAGAGGGTTGAACTGTGGTGCTATTGATTATATTTATAAGCCTATAAAGCCAGCTATAGTAAAGTCTCGTGTTGCTAATCACCTGGAATTAAAACATACTCGAGATACGTTGAAACAGCAGGCGACAATTGATACTTTAACCACGATTGCTAATAGGCGTATGTTTGATGGATTCTTATTGCAAAAATGGAGAGCTATGCAACGAGAAGTTCTGCCGTTAAGCGTGATAATGATTGATATTGATTATTTTAAATCCTATAACGATTGTTATGGTCATGCGGGTGGTGATGATTGTTTGAAACGGGTTGCGGTAGCGATGCAGCAAGTTATTGCTAGGCCATCTGATTTATTAGCTAGATATGGTGGAGAAGAGTTTGTTTGTGTTTTGCCTTATACAGAGCAGGGTGGTGCGGAATTTATTGCTGAAAAATTACGAGTGGGAGTAGAGCAATTAGCAATCCCACATAAAAAATCAGAAGTTTCAAGTGTGGTTACTATAAGTTTAGGTGTCTCCAGTATCGTGCCAATGGCAGGAAAAACACTGGTCGACTTTATAATCACGTCAGATCAAGCTTTATATCAGGCAAAAGAAACTGGTAGAAATAAAGTGGAATATTATAGCTGAAACTAAAATTATGATTAAGTAATAGGAAGTTTGTTGATTTATATTCACATTAGATAGTGTTAATAAAACGGCCTAAAAATGAAATAGTTTGTTTTTAGTGAAATTAAATACATAATGAGTTTGCATAAGAAAAAAGTCTTGTTATAATATCCGAATTGAATACAAGACTTCAGGCGCGTAGCTCAGTTGGTTAGAGCACCACCTTGACATGGTGGGGGTCGGTAGTTCGAATCTACTCGCGCCTACCAAATTATAAAGCACCGCAACGCGGTGCTTTTTTTTTAGAAACTTTTTAAAGATACCATAATGCCCATAATTACTCTTCCTGATGGATCAAAGCGAGAATTTGATCAAGCTGTAACAATAATGGAAGTAGCAAAGTCAATTGGGTCTGGCTTAGCTAAAGCAACTTTAGCTGGGAAGGTAAATGATGAAGTGGTCGATGCTAGCTATTTAATAGAGCAAGATATTGACTTAACAATTATTACTGCAAAAGATGCTGAAGGTACTGATGTTATCAGGCATTCAACAGCCCATTTATTAGCTCAAGCAGTTAAACAACTTTTTCCTGAAGCGCAAGTAACTATTGGACCTGTTATAGATAATGGTTTCTTTTATGATTTTTCTTATGAGCGTACTTTTACGCCAGAAGACTTAAAAGCGATTGAAAAGAAAATGCAGTTTTTGGTTTCTCAAAATATTGAAATCACTCGTTCTGTACTTTCCCGTGATGAAGCAGTCAGCTTTTTTAAAGGTTTGGGCGAAAATTATAAAGCAGAAATAATTGAATCTATCCCTTCTAACGAAGATCTTTCCTTGTATACACAAGGTGAATTTACTGATTTATGTCGTGGCCCACATGTGCCAAGTACAGGTAAATTAAAAGCATTCAAATTAATGAAGATTGCTGGCGCATATTGGCGCGGAAATTCTGATAATGAAATGCTGCAACGTATATACGGAACTGCGTGGAGTGATAAGAAAGCGTTAAAAGACTATTTGTTTCGCTTAGAAGAAGCTGAAAAAAGAGATCATCGTAAATTAGCGAAATCTTTAGATTTATTCCACACCCAAGAAGAAGCACCAGGTATGGT
>Ga0209081_1002016_pt1 | contig 11908 bp, 10 predicted proteins | sample GOMGulsemesocosm_4_FD_184636 | JGI IMG/M metagenome (GOLD analysis project Ga0209081, IMG submission 184636) | Methane-oxidizing microbial communities from mesocosms in the Gulf of Mexico - GOM15B Gulf of Mexico (SPAdes) (version 2) | ecosystem: Environmental > Aquatic > Marine > Cold seeps... | reverse complement strand
AAATTTAGATTTAGTAAATAAAGCACTGGAAAAACAAAAGCAAAAGAAATCAAAAAACAATGATCAAAAAAAGAAAGATGATAAGAAAAAAGACTCAAAAAAGAATAAGCCTAATGACAAGAAAAAAGCAAAGCAAAAAAAGCAAGACGATAAGAAAAAAGATGCGGGTCAAAGTAAAAAAGAAAATAAAAAGAAAGAGCAAAAAAATAAAAATAAAAAATCAAAACCTATAAAACAAAATGAAATCTCGGATTTAGAAGAAATAAAATGGTTAAAACAACTTGAAAATCAAAAAACGAACTCATTAATGAAAAAAATGAAGTCAAATAAAGAACAAAGTAATTTATTAAACCCTTGGTAATTTCATAATTGTTACATAATTGTAACATATAAAAGGTTTATTTAATATTTCTTCTTATATCATTTACTGATAACTAAAAGGAGAAGATATGAAAAAAAGTGTATTAAGTTTAACATTAGTAGGTGCATTAAGTATTCCAGCAATGGCAGCTCAATTTATTACAATTGGTACAGGTGGAGTTACTGGAACGTATTACCCAACAGGTGGTGCTGTTTGTAGAATGGTAAACAAGCTTAAAAAAGAAACTGGTATTAGATGTACTGTTGAATCTACTGGTGGTTCTGTTTATAATGTAAATACAATTAAAGCAGGTGAACTTGATTTTGGTATTTCTCAAAGTGATACTGCATTTCAAGCATTCAATGGTCAAGGAAAATTTGAAGGTAAGCCTCATAAAGATTTAAGATCTGTTATTGCTATTTACCCAGAATTACTTGCATTTGTTGCTAGAAAAGATAGTAATATCAATTCTATTGCAGATATGAAAGGTAAAAAAATCAATATTGATGTTCCAGGTTCAGGGACTAGAATGACTACTGAAATCGTTATGGACGCTTTTGGTGTTAAAGATACTTCATTAACTTTAAAAAGTGAGTTAAAGTCTACTGAAGGTCCAAATATGTTAAAAGATAAAAAAATTGATGGTTATTTTGGTATGTTTGGACACCCGACTGCAAATATCAAAGATGCATCAAACTCTGTAGATATCAATATTGTACCAATTGATGGTGAGCAAATTGATAAATTAGTTAAAAAATATCCTTATTATGCAAAAGGTGCTATTTCTGGAACTTTCTATAAAGGTGTAACAAAAGATGTTCCAAGTATTGGAGTAAAAGCTGTTTTAGTTTCTAGTACAGCATTAGATAACAAAGCTGTTTATGTTGTAACAAAAGCAATCTTAGATAACTTCGAAGCATTTAAAAAGCTTCACCCAGCTTACAAAACTATTACTAAAAAATCATTATTAGATGGTTTAGCTGTTCCTCAACATGAAGGTGCAAAAAAAGCATTTAAAGAAGCCGGACTTTTATAAAAATCTGTTTTTATTAAAAAGGTTAGAGAGTTTATCTCTTTCACCTTTTTTTAAGATATTTGAAAAGACTATATTTGCTAGTTTTTTTTAATACCTATAATCAAAAGGATACTAATGAGTAAGCAATCAAGTTCAAAAAATACAGAAGAAGAACTACTACATGATCTTGAAGAGAATAGAGATCATATTCCAACAGAAGAAGAAGTTCTTGAGAATGAAGAGAAATTAATTGCCGATTTAGAAGGCCAACGATCTTTCGATAAAACAAACTGGGAATTTTGGTTTATAGGAATAGTAGCTTTTCTTTGGTCTACATATCAACTTTATGTTGCAGTAGTTCCTACAAATGGAGCTTTTGTAAGATCAGTTCACTTAACATTTGCAATTATATTATGTTTCATGATGTATCCTATGTATAAATCACATATTTTAAAGTACAAAATACCATGGCATGCTTTTGGATTCGCAATAATTGGTGCTATTGGTGCATTGTATGTTTATTTTGATTATACAGGATTATCAATGAGAGCAGGAGCATACCTGCCAAGAGATGTAATTATTGGTCTTATTACGATAGTGATTTTGCTAGAAGCTGCAAGACGTGCTTTAGGTATGGCACTTTCAATTATTGCAATATGTTTTCTAATATATGATTATTTTGGTCAATATATGCCAGATTTGATTGCCCATAAAGGTGCAAGTCTTACCAAACTTTCTGCTCAAATGTATTTAACAACTGAAGGTATTTTTGGTGTTCCACTTGGAGTTTCTGCTGGCTTTGTTTTTCTTTTTGTGCTATTTGGTGCACTACTCGAGCGAGCAGGTGCAGGTGATTATTTTATCAATATGGCATATGCTGCTTTAGGAAAATATAGAGGAGGTCCAGCTAAAGCATCTGTTGCTGCATCAGGACTTACTGGTATTATTTCTGGTTCTTCTATTGCAAATACAGTAACTACGGGAACTTTTACAATTCCTTTAATGAAAAGATTAGGTTTTCCTGCACATAAAGCAGCAGCAGTTGAAGTTGCAGCATCTACCAATGGTCAGTTAATGCCTCCTATTATGGGAGCAGCAGCATTTATTATTGCAGAGTTTTTAGGTCTTGCATATACTGATGTTGTAATGGCAGCATTTATTCCTGCTTTCGTATCTTATTTTGCATTATTTTATATAGTTCATTTAGAAGCATTAAAATTAGGACTTGAAGGTGAAGAACCAAGTAAACTCGCAAAAGTTTGGGATATTTTTAAACAAGGTATTCATTATATTATTCCTATTTTCTTCCTAATTTATACATTAATTGTATTAAAAGAATCTGCACAAAGTGCAGCACTTAGTGCAATTCAATTTATGATGATAATCATGGTTACACAAAAACCAATAGGCGCATTTTTAAGAAAAGAGAAACTGACAAAGAGAGTATTCTTAGAAGGTTTTGAAGATATTGCTATTGGTATGGTAAATGGTGCTAAAAATATGGTTCCTATTGCAATTGCGACTGGTGTTGCAGGTATTGTTGTAGGTTCAGTTACACTAACTGGTATCGGACAAGTTTTAATTGAAGTAATTGAAGAGTTATCAGGTGGTTATATTTTAGCAATTTTATTACTTACGGGAATCATTTCACTGATACTTGGTATGGGACTTCCTACGACTGCTAACTATATTATTATGGCCAGTTTAACTGCACCTATAATTATTTCACTTGCAGCTGATAATGGATTCTTAATTCCAACGATTGCGGCACACCTATTTGTATTCTATTTTGGTATTCTAGCTGATGACACCCCACCTGTTGGTATTGCGGCATATGCCGCAGCTGGTATTGCAAAATCAGACCCAATAAAAACAGGTATTCAAGGTTTTGCTTATGATATAAGAACTGCAATTTTACCATTTGCATTTTTCTTTAACAATAAACTATTGCTAATATCTGGTGTTGATGAAAATGATCCTGATAATCCTGCTTTATGGCAATGGATTACAAATCCTGCAGAAATTGCACTAATCTTTGGTATGGCTGTAGTTGGAATGTTTGCATTTAGTAGTGCAACACAGAGTTACTTTATGATTAAAACAAATATACTTGAAAGATTAGCTTTCTTTGCAATCGTACCTTTTATGTTAGTACCAAATATTGCACAAGAGTGGTTACACTTACCACATGAATATGTATCTTATCTTATTGGATTAAGTATTTATGCAGCTATGTATTTATCTCAAAAAGTAAGAATGAGAAACTTAATACTTTCTCAATAGAAAATAATAAAATCTAAAAACTAATAGTTTTTAGATTTTCTCATTTGAAGTAATTCTCTTTGAACAGAGATATTAACTTCTTCATTTGGTTCATAATCAAGTGAATAATTTCTTCCATCATAATCAACAGAATTTAAAATAATCTTCATAGCTTCAAGTCTAGCTTTATGCTTATCATCACTTCTTACAATATTCCAAGGTGCTGATCTTGAAGTTGTACGTCTTAACATTTCATATTTTTTTTCTGAGAATTCATCCCATAAATCTTGTGCTTGCATATCAACTTCTGAAAATTTCCATTGTCTTAATGGATCTTCAATTCTTCTATCAAATCTTCTTTTTTGTTCTTCTTTTGAAACAGAGAAATAAAGTTTGATTAAAATCATTCCTTGTCTTACTAAATCCTGCTCAAAGTTAACAACATCTTCCATAAAAATTTCATGTTCTTCTTTTGTACAGAATCCAAAGATTGGTTCAACCATAGCTCTGTTATACCAAGATCTATCAAATAGAACTATTTCTCCACCAGTGGGGAAGTGTTCTACATATCTTTGGAAGAACCACTGTGTTCTTTGTGTTTCAGTAGGCTTTCCAAGTGCAACAATTCTATAATGCTTGTTATTCATATATCTTGTCATTCGTCTGATAGCACCACCTTTTCCAGAAGCATCTCTTCCTTCAAAAATGATAATCATTCTCTTACTATTTGATTCTAAAAAGTTTTGTAATTTAATTAGTTCAATTTGATACTTTTTAAGTTCTTCAAGATCATAAATTTTTTGAATACCTTCATTTAGAACTTGAGGATTTAATTTTTTATAATCCCCTAATATAGATATTAAGTTATTGTTTTCTTCAATTAATTTATTTAGTTGGTCATTATCAAAGTTATTTATATTTTCATTTGCTATATTATTTTTAACAGCTAGCACTACTTCTTCATTTACTACTATTGAATCTTTAAATTTTTGCATTAAATCTAATGCAGATTTCTTTGTTAGATTATCTTTTCTTGTGTAACCTAGCACCTTCACATATCTTTTTCTTTCATATTGAAATCTAGCTATGTATTTTTTTCCAAAAGTTGGATGAGCAGCTTTTGAAATATATAATCCACTATAGTTTGTTTTTTCGAAATCACTTAAATTCATAACTAACGAGACCTAGCAAATTTATTTTCTTGTTCCATATTTTCAATCTCTTCAGTTCCTGTTGTTAAAATACAAGGATCAGTTCTAATTTCTAAAAGATCTATTTGGTTTGGATATTTAACATGAGATAAAATATACTTCATACAATTTAATCTTGCCAATTTCTTATTATCACTTTTAATAACAGTCCAAGGAGAAACATCTGTATTTGAAGCCATTAACATAGAGAACTTTGCAATAGTATATTTATCCCATAACTTTTGAGATTCTTTATCTACAGGTGAAAGTTTATATTGTTTTAATGGATCAACTTCTCTTTTTTTGAATCTTCTAGCCTGTTCTTTTTTAGATACAGAGAAATAAAACTTCATTAAAACAATTCCTGATTTAACAAGCATTTGCTCAAACTCAGGAACTTCTTTTAAGAATTCATGGTGTTCTGTTGTAGAACAAAACCCCATTACCGGTTCAACCCCAGCTCTGTTATACCAAGATCTATCAAATAAAACTATTTCTCCTGCACTTGGTAAATATTGAGTATATCTTTGGAAATACCATTGTGATGTTTCAATATCACTTGGTTTTTCTAAAGCAACTACTCTAGCACCCCTAGGATTTAAGTGCTCTGTAATTCTTTTGATAGTTCCACCCTTACCAGCAGCATCTCTACCTTCAAAAATCATTAGAACTTTTAAACCTTTATCTTTTACATGATTTTGGAATTTTAATAGTTCAATTTGCATTTTTGTTAATTCTTGTTCATATTCTAAAGTCTCTTTTTTAACCCAAACTTGAACTTTTTTTGGTTTTTTTCTCTTGTTTTTCTTTGAATCGCTAGCTTCACACTTATCGTTAACTTTTGAAGAATTTAAATCTTCCATATCTTTTATCTCATCACTAATAATATCTCTATCTCTTCCCATTTAATTCTTATTCCTTTATGAAAGTCTACTTATATACTCATTATATCCAAAGTTGTTTACAATTTGATAACAATTATCTGATACTTTTATTACAATTGAAGGTAGTTTTATTCCATTGAAAGTTGTAGTTTTAACCATTGTATAATGAATCATATCTTCTAATATAATTCTATCTCCTACTTCTAAAGGTTTATCAAAAGAATAATCTCCAATAATATCACCAGCTAAACATGTATTCCCACCTAATCTATAAGTAAATTCTTTTTCATTAGGAAATCCAGAGTTTCTAATATCTGCACGATATGGCATTGCAAGAGTATCTGGCATATGAGCTTCTGCTGAAGTATCTAAAATAGCTATATTCATTCCATTTTCAATTACATCTAAAACCGTTGCTACTAAATATCCTGTTTGCCAACCCACTGCTTCACCTGGTTCTAAAAAAATGTCTAAGTGAGGATATCTTATTTTAAAATCTTTTAATAGTTTGATCAAGCCTTCAACATCATAATCACTTCTAGTTATATGATGTCCTCCACCAAAATTTACCCATTTTATATTTTGAAAATATAAAGAAAAGTTTTTTTCAAAAGCTTTAAGTGCTCCTTCTAGGGCATCTACATTTTGTTCACAAAGAGCATGGAAATGTAATCCATCAACACCTTCTAAATTATCTTCTTGGAAATTTTCTTTTGTTATTCCAAGTCTAGAATTTAGAGCACAAGGATTATATAAATCAACCTCAACACTTGAATATTCAGGATTTACTCTAAGGCCAATTGAGGTTTTACCTAGTGCTTTATCTCTGAATTGATTTAATTGATTAAAAGAGTTAAAAACTAAATGATTTGAAAGTTCAATAATTTTTTCAATTTCTTCTTTTTTAAAAGCAGGAGAATAAGTATGTACTTCACCACCAAATTCTTCACTAGCAAGTATGGCTTCATGAAGTCCCGAAGCACAACATCCTTTTAAGTATTGTCTACACAAATCAAATGTCGAGTACAATGCAAAACCTTTTAAAGCTAAAAGGATATTTACATCTGCTTCATCTTGAATCTTTTTTAGTAATTTTAAATTGTTCTCTAAAAGGTCCTTTTCACATACGAAACTAGGACTGGGTAATTCATCAAAACTATTTACTATTTCTTTATTCTTCTTCAACTGCTTCAAAATCCTCTTTTGTTACACCACAATCTGGACATTCCCAATCATCTGGAATATCTTCAAAGGCAGTTCCTGGTTTAATTCCTGAATTTGGATCACCAATAGCTGGATCGTAAATATAATCACACACCGTACATATATATTTTTGCATCATTTTCTCCTAATATTTTATAAAATAGTATACAAGCTTATTAGTTCTAAAAATACTTTATTTAAAAATTAGTTTTATAATTTAATCTTATTTTACTTTTAATTAATCAGTTGGTAATTCTAATATTTTCCAAGGTAATCCTTGACTCATCATTTCATCCATAAAAGGTTTTGCTTCAAACTCTTCTATATTAAATACACCTTTTCCATCCCAAGTACCATTATAAATAAGCTTTGTTCCAATCATTGCAGGAACTCCAGTAGTATAAGAAACAGCTTGTGATCCTGTTTCTTTATAACACTCTTGATGGTCAGAAGTATTATAAATATAAACTTTCTTTTTTACACCGTCTTTATAACCTTCCATGATACAACCAATATTAGTCTTACCATGAGTTCGAGGTCCTAATGATGAAGGATCAGGAAGAAGATTTGATAGAAACTCTATTGGAATAATTTTTTGTCCCTTATGCTCTATTTCTTTAATACCTAACATACCTACATTTTGTAAACAATTCATATGTTGTATATAGGAATCACCAAAAGTCATAAAGAATCTAATTCTTTTAATTCCTTTGATATTTTTGCAAAGTGATTCTAATTCTTCATGATATAGTAAATAAGAAGGACGAACTCCAACCTCTGGATAATCATGCATAACTTTTATTTCTAAAGGTTTAGTTTCAATCCATTTGCCCTCTTCCCAATATCTACCATTTGAGCTAACTTCTCTAAGGTTAATTTCTGGATTAAAGTTTGTAGCAAAAGCATATCCATGATCTCCATCATTACAATCCATAATATCAATTGTATTAATTTCATCAAAAATATTTTGAGCTGCATAAGCACAATAAACACCAGTAACTCCCGGATCAAAACCAGAACCTAAAAGAGCTTTAACACCTGCTTTTTCAAACTGTTCTTGTTTAGCCCATTGTTCTTTGTACTCAAATTTTGCCTCATCAGGATGCTCATAGTTTGCAGTATCAATATAATCAACACCTGTTTGAGTACAGGCATCCATGATTGTTAAATCTTGATAAGGTAAAGCAACATTTAAAACTACTCGGGGGTTTACTTGCTCTATTAATTTAACTAGTGAAGGAACATCATCCGCATCAACAAATGCAACATCAATATTAACACCTTGATTTTTCTTAATATCATCTCTTATTGTTTCACATTTAGAAATTGTTCTTGATGCTAAAGTGATTTTTTCAAACGTATCGATATTCATTGCACACTTAACAGTAGCAACACGACTAACTCCACCAGCACCAATAATTAAGATACCTATATTTGTATTTGCCATATTTGACCTCTTATGTTTTATATTGAAAGGATTATATTATCTTTTAAGTAAATATTTGTTAAAGTTGCGAACAATATATGGGGATGATTTGGCTTCGATTAGAGCATTGAAGCTTAGTTGCATGTCGGCCTGAACACGCCGTTATACGGTTCATAATTTTTAAACGCAAATAATAACAATTATTCTCCAGCTTACGCAGCAGCGTAAGTTTTAATTTAGACTCCCCTTAATTGGGTCGAGACTAGGAGGCTCATTCTACTGATGCTATATAGGTAGATTTAAATGGGCTCACCCTAATAGCTTATCTTTGAAGAGTTGATTGCCCTTTGAAGAGACATTCCTAATCTTAGCTTCTATAAGCCTTGCAGGTTGAGCTTATAAAAAGTGAAGTTAATCGACCTCTTCTAAGCATGTAGACGCTATGCGGATATGTTTTAAGACTCCGGTTCAATCCCGGACATCTCCACCAATATACAATCTCACACAATTTAAATCAACCCACAAAACCACCATTTTAAGGTACTTACAACCTCATCTATAATCTAGAATAGTCTATCCCAATGTTACTTAATCTATAATCTTATGTTACTTTTATAGTTACTGTACTATACTTTTAAAGTTACTTCACTACTCAAAGGTAACTAAAATACAAAAAGGATTCTAATAAATGCCTAGAATACCAATACCTCTAACAGATACAAAACTATTAAAAGCAAAGCCAAAAGATAAGAGCTATACCCTACCTGATGGTAAGGGCTTACATTTACTTATAAAGTCAAATGGTAGCAAGATTTGGGAATTTGTTTTCACTTCTCCTATTACAAAAAAAAGAAGAAAGAAATCATTAGGAAGTTACCCCAGCGTAACATTAGCTGCAGCAAGGGAACAAAGAAGTAACAACCTTATATTACTTCATGATAAAATTGATCCAGTTGAATATGAAAAAGAAGAAGAGCAAAAAGAAAAAGCTACTGATAGTGGATTATTTGAAAATGTTATGAATGAATGGTTTAAAAGACAAAAGGATCAAATAACAGAAGTAACCTATAAAAAGAAGTATCAAGTTTTTGTTAGTTCTGTTCTACCCTACTTTAAAGACAAACAAATAAAAGATATTACTAAACTTGAATTACTCCATGTATTAGAAGAGAAAGAAAAAACAGCAAAAGAAACTGCTTCAAGGCTATTTAACTATTTATCTAACCTTTGGGGTTATGCAGTACTTAAAGATTATTGTGAGTATAACTATTTAGCAAATATAAATAAGCATGATGTATTAGTTAAAAAGAGAGTAGTTACTAATTATGCAAAAATTACAGATGAAGAAACATTCAAAGAGCTAGTTAACAAAACTTACAATTATAAAGGTTCAGTATCTATTAAGAACTCACTAAGATTTGTTCTACATATACCTTTAAGAGCTTACAACCTATGCAACCTTAAATGGGAATACATAGACTTTGAAAATAAGATTCTTACAATACCAAGAGAATTAATGAAAGTTAAAAATCCTAACTTACCACCTTTTAAAGTGCCTTTAACTGATGAGGTTATTAATATACTAGAAAATCAAAAAGAATATTCTAGTTTATATGCTTCACTAAAAGAATATGTATTTATTGGAACTGATAATGTAAAGCCTATTAATACAGAAAGTCCAAACCAAGCATTAAGAAGAATGGGTTTTGCAGCAGAAAAACAACAAACACTACATAGTTTTAGAGGTACATTTAGAACCATGCTAGAAGAAAAACAAGAAGATCATAATATTAGTGAAAAGATAATGGAGTCAATCCTGGACCATCACAAAGACACTAAAGTAGTAAAAGCATATAAAAATAAAGTTAGTTACCTGGAACAACAAAAACCACTTATGAAGTATTGGAGTGATTATATTATGAGTTTAAAGGGTTAGTATGATTGAGATACAAGAAAATAAAAACTATTTAGAATTATTAGAATATCTTGATTATGATAGTTGCATTAAAGATTCTAATATTCCTAAAATGTATATAATTGAAAAATTGAAAAATTCTTTTTATGATGATAATACTAAATACATCAAAGATACGATTTTAATTAATACAATGAAAGAAGATTATTTTATACTTGAAAACTTCAAAAAAGAATTTAACATTCTCCCAAGTAAAATTTTACATACTTATTTTAGTGTACATAGAATAATTAAGAATATTGAAGAAATAAAAAGTAAAAATATTAAACCTAAAAAGTTTATATCAAAACTTGAAGAATCAAAACAATTATTCGAAAGATTAAATGATTTTGAAAAGAATCGAGGTAATAATAAATTATCTAAAAGAGTTGAACTACTTTTATTACAGTTTGATAAATATCAGAATAATAAGACCTTAAACTCTACACTTAAAAGGTTCTTTGACTTAGAGGTAGGTTCAAATGTTCCATCTATTGATAATGTTCTAACCATATTTAAACAAAATATTAAAAATGAGTTCGAATATTATAATAAGCAGAAACTTGATAATTTTGAAGAAAAGATTGATTTTCTTTTTGAAGAACTTTTCAATATAACAAAATTTAGAGCAGACCTAAAATATGATTCAATAAAATTTGGGTTAAGTAACATAAGGTATTTCCAAACAGTAAAAGATAAATCAATTTATAAATATTAATATAAACTTAAACACGCAAACATAAATATTATCTACTTCCACATTTAACCACATTTAAACCCTCATTTACCCTATCCTACCCTATTTAGTTTCCCTATAATGTACAAAAAAATATTTTGAAATAGATGGATTTTTATTGCTCTATCTCCTACAATACATACAGATTTAAATCAATCTATACAGTTGCAACTGTAAAATTAAATAAAGGTCAAACAATGAGTATTGATGAAAATATAGACATTCAAACAAAGAAATTTTATAGAGCTAAAAACTTAGCAGTGATTCTAGGAATAGGATTATCAACAGTATGGAAATATTCAAAAGAAGGAAAAATAAAAGCATATAAAATAAGTGGTGGTGTTACATTGTTTAATCTTGAAGAAGTAGAAAAAGCTTTATTTGGGAATGTTAATAATGATGTAAAGACTGCATAATGAGAGTATTAAAAATAGATAGTTCATAGAAGAACATTATCAAAAGATTTAGATAATTAGTTTGATAATGTATTGATGTGTCGTTACTGAAATATTATCATAAAATCTAACTAAATTTATCAAATAAATCTTACCAGGCTTAAAAGTTTAAAGAATTGTTACCCCTTCAGTGGTGGTCAATAAAGCACAATCTAAAAAAAGGTAAAAAGATGAATTTAGAACATATTACTGGCCGTGAAGCAACAGCAAGAATACTAAAAGCACTACTGGATAACGAAGAAGATATTTCAAGTTCTTCAAGTGAATCTAGATTTTTAACTACAAGAATTACAAACCAAATCAATGGATTAAGAAATAGTGGCATAGAAATTAAAACTATTACAGTAAATGTTCCTGGGACTAAAAAATATTATGGAAGATATGAATTAATAAAAGAAGAAGAAAATATTACTAATGCAGTT
>Ga0209081_1002015_pt1 | contig 11911 bp, 9 predicted proteins | sample GOMGulsemesocosm_4_FD_184636 | JGI IMG/M metagenome (GOLD analysis project Ga0209081, IMG submission 184636) | Methane-oxidizing microbial communities from mesocosms in the Gulf of Mexico - GOM15B Gulf of Mexico (SPAdes) (version 2) | ecosystem: Environmental > Aquatic > Marine > Cold seeps... | reverse complement strand
AATCAGCCAACTCAAAATAATCCTTAAGTGAGTATGGAATACCCTTACTAATATTAGATCCATTCGTAAAACCCGCCAACTTAACCGGCTTAGACTTATTCGTCACCCTATCCCCTGCTTTAGCAGCACGGTTTGAATAAGCCGTAATTCTCTGCTGAATAGACGTGAAATCCGAATCTTCTAAATTATCAGACAACTTAGCGCGCACCGGATTTAAATCCACATAGACCATGCAAGACAACACCGCCTGCTCATTCAGCAACGCTTGGCTTTTAAAGCGCCCCTCCCAGAAACGTCCCGTACATTTATCCTCAGCATTAGCCTGCCGAGCAATAGACTCATTCAAGCACCGCATAAACCAACTGATGTCCGATAAGCGCTCGCGCCATTCACCAATAATTTCTCTCGCCCTATCTTTCTCGCCACTAGAATCGCATTTCCCATTAATATACTTATTAATCAAAACATTACCATTAAATAGGCTCGTCCAACGCTCTACCACATCGTCGTCACTTAACTGCTTGGATTTATTCGCATTAATTCTTAAAACCAGATGATAGTGATTACTCATGACCGCATAAGCACAAACATCAATAGTAAATGCCTCTGCCAACTCCCGCAATCGGTCAACAATCCAAATCTTCCTGTGCGAATAATCCCTACCTGTCGCACTATCCTCACCACACAGAAAAGCCCTTCTTACGCAACGACCCATACAATGATAATAAGGTGTATCAGCAATTGATATTTGACTACTTCTGGCTTGAGGCATTTTTTTCATCTCTTTTACTTGTTTTGGCTAGATTACCACCACCAAATTTATCAGTCAATATATGGGTGTCTTACCAAATCATAGTCAATATATGGGTGTCTTATATATCATATATATCATGGGTGTCTTATATATCAAGACGGATCAGCTCGCTGCCGACAAAGCCAGTTGCACCGCTAACCAAAATACGCATTCAATCTTTCCTACCATCTTCAATACGCCAAAAATCTAATAAACTATTAACACTCCTTTCTAATGGAAACTCTGGACGGAACCCAAGTTCTTTTTGAGCTTTATCATTAGAAAAAGAAACCCGTGAAGCTAATGAATCAATACGCGCCTGAGTCAATGGAAAACCCGTAAGGACTTTTACAAATATCGCGCTTAAAACTCTAACAACAAATTCTGGGATCACTACTTTTGGCTTTTTAACTTTAAAATAAGCCGCAAATGCATTAATGACATTCACCTGCAGTGAATCACCGGAAGCAATGAACACTTCATTTTTTGAATGCTCTTGATTGTTAGTGCAAAGCAGAATTAAGCTTGCAACATCACACACATGAACATAAGTAGAAACGCTTTTTCTATCACGAATGTAAAAAAAACGACCTTTTTTAACGGCTCCCGCCAGCCCCCTCAAAGCATCACTTTTCATATCGTCACCAAACACATTAGTTGGTCGAATAATAGTAAATCCAATATTATTAGTATGGTTTGTTATTTTTTCTCTAATATAATCGTCAGCAAGTGTTTTGGTATGCTCATATTCACCAATAGGCTGTTCTTCTGAGGCCTCATTAATGACTACCCGCTTACCGCGATAACGAGCTATTGCACCATAACAACCCACGCTGCTTAATTGAATTAAATGTATTTTTTTTTGTGTTACTAATAAAGGGGCAACAATACGTTTAACTAATTCAAAATTGACCTCTCGCATCATTTTAAAATTATTAAGCTCACCCACACAATTTATAACCACATCGCTACCGAGTATAAGGCTTGCAATATCAGCTTCAGGGTCCAATAAATCCAACTCAACCCAAAAGAGACGAGTATCAGAATGCTTTTTCTTATGCACAACATTTCGAGTTACACACGTAACACTAATATAGTTAGTCTCTAATAACTTTTGTAAAACCGCGCTACCGACAAAACCAGACGCACCTAATAATAAAACATTCATCAAAATAACCTCTAATCTGTTTCTATGCTAGTTCCGTTTCTTAAGCAATGAAATATACTCTTCTGCAAGCAACTGATTAACAATAGAGCTTGAAAACTCTTCGTTGGCTCTTCGTTTCGCTAGCAACCCCATTTTTTTTCGCATTACTTCATCTTCAATCAACGATACGATCGCGCTCCGCAATTTGGGAATGTTTTTAGTCTCAACTAATAAACCAGTTTCACCCTCTACAATCGCATCAGACAAGCCGTAAATATTCGAACCAATAGCAGGCAGCCCCATTGCGGCGGCTTCAATTACTACCGTACCAAACCCTTCTCTATAGCTAGGAATACACAGCAAATCAGAAATGGACATATATTTTTCAGGGATATCTGTATAACCTGTAAATATGATTTTATTCTTAAGGTTTGATTTTCCACCTATCCCCAGTTCAGACGCAGTTAGCTCTTGTGGTCCAACCATCAATAAATAAACATTAGGGTTTTGATTGATTATCTCTTCAAAGACTCTGACCAACTCCACAACACCTTTATCCTCGACTATACGACCCACAAAAAGCAAAACCTTTGCTTCTAATGGAATGCCTAATTCAGTTTTAAACGCCCGACAATTATCCTCACTGAAGCGAGAAGAGCTGAAGCGAGAAGTATCAACACCAGCGATACTTCCACCACCCAGAACTGAAAGCTTTTCACTGCTGACTATAAGCTGAGCGATTAAAAACTGTTTTTGAGAATGGCTGTCTGTGTAACAGTGCGAATTTAACAACCCAATTACTTTATCAGCCGATTTAGCCAAAAGACGTTTGGCACCTTTCAGCGTTACCCAAGGCTGGCCAGTAAAGGTATGCAAACGAATAGGAATACCCGCTAACTTTCCAGCAACAGCACACAACAAACCAGCCTTTGGCGTCGTGGAATGCACTATCTGAAATTTTTCATTTCTAAATACTCGCCAGAGCCTAAATAACGCAACGACATCTTTGACCAAATTGATATTTCGAGGTATTTCGATAGAAATATAATTACAATGATCAATCCCCCTATTTAAAGAAGATTCACTTGCGACAACTGTCACTTTAGCTCCAGAATTAATCAAATGCTGAACCTGACTATGTAGTTGAGTATCAATAAAAAACACCACCGTTGACACCCTTGCTACTCTAATATCTTGAATCACAAACATTCCTCTCATTCTGAATGTACATCAGGGACATACACTATCTTCATTTAACAATAACAACCTAGTCACGTATGAGAACCAATATAACCTACTCCACCAGTCACTAAAATCACGCACTTACCCTCGTAGCAATATTTCCCATCTAATAATGACATTTAATTTACTTAACACTAAATTCACACCTGAAAACTATAAACCTAGGGGGGGGTATGTTTTGTGAAATAAGAAAAGTTCGTAAAATAATCCCCTGCAATGAATCGTAGCCACCAGCCAAGTTCCTTAAACTTTATTTGTCAGGATATTTTCAGATTTTTAAAGAATTCTCGTGATTATGCCCTTTAGAGTGCAAAGGTTTCTTTAAAAAAGTTATAAACTTCAAATAAAAGCTATAAACCAACACCAAACAAAATAAATATAAAAATTGAGCAATATAGTATTTAAGAAAATAGTCCATCGCCGATGGTATAAGTTGAAAAAACAAATAAAGAGAGTATCCAAAGAAAACTTTACCACGTAAAAAAGAAATAATAATTTCAACTTCAAGCTTTCTCATGAAAAGAGCAATAAAGAAGATTGCAATTAAAGAAAAAACACCTAGATAGGAAAAATAGAACTGATGAAAATTTGGGGAAATACCAAATTTAAGATATAAAAACTCATATTCTTGGTGCTCCATCATCAACTTATCTGTTATCGAATATAGCTCAGGATAGTTCAAAAGCTTATTTTCATGTGATATAAAATTGCCAAATAATGCAGGTACAAAATCGTAAGCAGAATAATTATTTATATAATTATTTACTACAGCCGGCCAAAAAAGGTCATATTCTTGGTGCCCTTTAGTTATTGTAGAGCATATAAATGATGACTTATTTCCAGCCGTAGCTCTGACCTCTCCAGAAAATACTTGATAAGCAATCGATTTCCCAAAAAAAGTTACAAACACAAGAATAGCAAATATAATCACATTATAATAATTTAAAAGCTTTGTAAATTTATCGCGTTTAATAGCTAACGAATAAAAAATATAAACAAAGCCAAAAAAAAGTATTGGAGCAACAAGTATTCCTCTTCTACCTAAAATTATCATAAAAGAAATAACACACAGGAATAACAACAAATACACCTTCTTTTTAGTCTCCATAAACAAAAAAAGTGATAAAAAAATCGTGAGAAACAGTAATATCCTAAGGATAGGCCATACTAGCTCAAACCCTGGCAAACCTGCCGAAGCCGCACCAGTACCAGCTCTGTTCCAAGGAAACAAGCTTAACCCATAAATAAAAAAAAGCATTCCCCACAGAAAAACAAGCATAGCAAATACAAAGAAAAACAATTGCCTGTAGCTCTTATATAGACCTTGAAGGTCATATCCATTTAACCCTGTTATTATTTTTTGCTTACTTGGCATACCAATCTGCGCACCAACTTGAAAAACAACTGTTGCTATTGCAGAAAAAAGCACACCAAAAACATAGTATTCAGAATTCCAAAAATACAGTTCACGATTGATAACTGCTCCACAATAATCAATTGCAAGGGGTCTATAAAACACATAAAACCAAGAAAATAAAACAAAGAAATCAACAAGACTAATCGTTTTAAATTTCATAATCGAAATCAGTGAAATAACAACAGATAAGAAAAATAAAAAACCCAAGCTAATGAACATATAGCCAGAAAACTCTTCCAAATCAACTCCTATTAATTTTAAACACGCTCAAAAATAAGCGGGGGAATCTAACTCAAACCTATTGCCGATGAGTCTGTATTCATCAGCACAAGGAAATAACCCATTTATAAAAACCCAATCAACTAGTTGATTGTTAATACAACTTCCGTTCATTAGACTAAGGTTAAAAACAACCCATAGGCAACAAAATTAGCGACATTAACCATGTGTACTTTAAGGTTTAAAGAGCTTGCTTATCAGAATATTTTGAGAGCATCAAAGGGCTCTCGTGCAAAACTCTCATTATTTAAAACTTTTTTTGCTTTTAATACTCCTGATAAAACTCAAAATATTTTCTTTTTTCATCCCTAGACATACTAAAAACCTCATTAGTGTCATAAGAAAATATGGTAATAAAGCCATCCCGCCATAATCTTTAAGCGCATGCACCGCTCTATTGTAATCATTTTCAAGATCACTAAGGTAAAGCCTTATCACCTGAAATGATCTTGCTTTTCTAAATCTTTTAATAGTCTCCAGGTCAACTTTTGAGACATGAACATTAATTAAACTATCTAATACTTCATCCCTATCCTGTGCTTTTTGATGTATTTTTGTTATTGCTTCTATATGCATGAATCCATTCATATCTGATGAGTTTGAAACACTACGCTCTCTCTCATATCTGCTATAAAGCAGATCAGGAATATAAGCGATGTCTAAACCAACATCAATAAACCTTAACCATAAATCCCAATCTTGACAAAGCTTGAATCTTTCATCATAGCCACCTATCAAGCTGTATTTCTCCTTACTAAACATTGCGGCGCCATGAGTAAAGGGCACTGCAAAATAAAAGTGCTTTTTCTCAATGACCTTAGCAGCAAATATATGATTGTCCAATACTGTTGAATCAGCAGCCTTAATATTATTATTAGCTGTAGCACACACTGCAATATTTTCATCCTTGAGAATCGCTCTTACCTGACTGTCAATCCTTTCCGGGTATGAAATATCACCACTACCGTGAATCGCAATAAATTCTCCATTAGCAATTTTTTCTACTGCTTTTTTAATAGACTTAGTGAATCCCATGTTTTTATGTGTAATGACTTTTACACGTGGATCTGATTCAAAATTTTGGAGCTTTTCTAATGTATTATCAACTGATTCATCATCAACTAATATAATCTCGAGATTTGGATACGTCTGATCTATCATGCTTTGTACAGACTCATTAACGCAATATCCACGATTATAAAATACAGATATCATTGTTACTAAAGGGCAGCCGTTCATTTCATTATTCATTGCTAATTCACTCTTTGTACTTCTGCAACAAGCTGAAAACCTAATTTAATAAAGGACCTATCTTTAACATATTTTAAAACCTCCACAAACTCCATCGCCGTAGCACCACCGGTATTCACAAAAAAATTAGCATGTTTGGGTGATACTTGTATTCCGCCAATTTGTTTGCCTTTTATTCCTAGGTCTTCAATAATTTGTCCGGGCGGGCCATATTTTTCGTACATCGCAGGATTACTTTTGAACACGCTACCGCAGTTTGGCTCCTTACGTGGAAATTTTTTTCTTCGTTCACTAAGAATAGTCCGCATGGTATGGCGAATTTGGTTTTTATCTCCTTTTTCCAGTTGAAACTTCGCCTCAAGAATAAGCCATTTATTGTTTTGGAAAATCGATTGGCGATAACCAAATTCGCAATCAACAACTGAAATGGATTTGATTCCGCCTTGTTCATCTATATAACGCACAGCTATAAGATTTTGCGCTATAGACATCCGTTGGCTACCTGCATTCATGTTGACAATACCCCCAATATTTCCGGGGATTCCTATGGTGTGCTCTAACCCCACCAGGCCAGCTACTTGGGCTTTTCTTGCGACATAGGGCATCCATGCGCCGGCTTGTGCTGTAATAGTATTGTTTTTAACTTTAATGCCTGCAAATTTTTCAGCAAGCTTTATGATGACACCTCGATAGCCTTCATCCGCAAAGAGCAAATTACTTCCATGCCCTATGACAAAATAGGACAATTGGTTTTGTGTAGCAAAGTTTAAAGCTTCAAGGATCTGTTGCTCGCTTTCAGGCTCAGCAAAGTAATCTGCATTACCACCGATTTTGAGCGTGCAATGCCGATTCAGAGGTTCATTGATTTTAATAAAACTTAGCTTATTCATTATATTTTTTCTACATTACCGCTTAACTGTTTTAACTTGAGCAAGAAATCGTTATACCCTCTTTCGATCTGCCAAGCTTCCTCTATAATTGTTTCACCTTCTGCCACCATTCCACACAATGCTAAAGCCGCTCCGGCACGTAAGTCTAAGGCTCTAACGGTTGCGCCATGCAAAATACCGCCGTTCCCATTAATTTTTAACAGGTTGCCATCTATCTGGTAATCCAAACCCATTTTTGCCATTTCATCTGCATAGCCGTATCGGCCAGGGAAGCGTAAATCGATAATTCGAGATTCGCCTCTAGCACAAGCCGCATAGGCTGCTAGTATAGGTTGCACATCAGAATTTATACTCGGGTGCGGACCAGTGCTTATTTCTAACGGATAGCATGTTCCGCCCCGCACAATTATTGAATCGTCACCTTGATAAAACTTTGCGCCACTTTCTCTTAAATGTATCATTGATACTTCAAGGTCTTTGGTTGGAAAGTGTTTGATTTCAATATCGCCACCCGTCATCACTGAGGCCACCATCCAAGTAATCGCTTCCATGTTATCGGGCATAACATTGAAGTGCGTACCTTTTAAACCTTCTACTCCGATAATTTCAATATGCTCTTGACCAAATACACGAATTTTCGCACCCATACTTGTTAAAAACGCAATTAAATCTAAAATTTCAGGGCGAATGTGTGGGTTCCAAACTCGTGTTATACCTTTTGCTAAACAACCGGCAATGATTGCATTTTCTGTTGCGCCCGTTGAGCGAATACTTAAATGAATATCAGCACCAACTAAACCACCATTAGGTGCTTTGGCACAGAGATTCTCGCCCTCTTGCCAAACTTCAGCACCGAGTTTTTTTAACAACATTTCATGCAAATCAAATGTACGATCACCCAGTTTACAACCACCAGGCAATGGCACCGCTCCAAAGCCGGTTTTAGCCGTTAAAGCACCTAATATAAGCAAAGTATTTCTTATGGAACGGTCATCCCAGGCTAAGACTGATTCTGTTTTTCCTGTTGCATTTATTTGCAATGTTTCATTATCGATTAAATGGCATTTTTTTCCTAACTTATCCAACATCCCCACATGGATTTGTGCATCTAATAATGAAGAAGGGTAGTTATCAAGCGTTACCAATTCGTCAGTTAATAGCGATGCTGCTAATAACCGCAATACACTATTTTTAGCACCTGAGAGCGTCACTTGGCCTTCTAGTTTGGATTTTGAAATTCTAAATTTGGTCATTAAACTTCCTCTATAATGATTTTTGCTGGCACACCTACTGCTGTAGCATTATCTGGTACGTCTTTTGTAACAACTGCATTTGCACCGATTACACAATTCTTTCCAATACTAACTTTCCCGACAATAACCGCACCAGAAAATATAACGGTATCACTTCCTATTGATGGATAGTTCTTTGCCTTCCAATCACCTCGTCGAGCTCCACCCAAGGTTACATTTTGGTAAATAACAACATTTTCATCAATCTTTACACCTTGGCCAATCACTATACCGACTGGATGCGGTAATGATAAGCCAGGTGAAATTTGTGCATCTACGTTGATGTAAATACCGTATGTTTTTTCAATTCGTCTATTGATAAAATTAGAAATAAGCTTCATTTTTTTTTGATTAAAAAACACAGCCAACCTGTATAGAAAAACAGATTTCCCGGAAGCTCCACCAATTAAAAATACACTTAAAACTCGTATAACTGGGAAAGATTTACCTTTCGTAATTTCTTTTTTTATGCATTCTATAGACATTCTTTTCTTATTACCCTAAAAATTGACAACGTAACAATTGCATAGTGAGCTGACATCACCAATGAAAACATAATGAGAGTTGTATTTATCGGAAAGCTATAAAAGTATGCAATAGCGAAGACGGCAATAAGCAGAATAGAGCGACGTATGTTAATACTTAAAAACATTCGTTGGTTGTTAAAAACAGATAATGCGTTAACGATAGGCGCTGAAACAAATTGAAGCAATAGATAAGTTGCAAGGATACTTGCAAACACCCCAGCTTCACGCCAAGCACTGCCAAATCCAGTTTCGAATATCCAAGGCCCCAAGAAAAAGAGTATAAGAAAAGGGGGGATACTGACTACAAATAGTTTGAGGACAATGCTTTTGGTTATTTTTAAAATATTTTGAGGTTTTTTCCGGCCTAACTTGGCGATTTCTGCGTAGTACGCTTGTCCTGTAGTGTGACCAAATAGTGCAACTGGCAAGGCTAAAGCCATTAAGGCCAACCCGAGTTGACCAGTCGTTTCAGCTCCAAACAAGTATGCACTAAAAAGCAAAGGAGCTTGCATAGAAAAAACCAATAAACACTGCGACGGTAAACGGTATTTTGGGTAATCAGCATACCATCGTAAAAGAAACTGTGTTTTTGCCCAACTTAATTTAGCTCTGTATTTCTTCCATTTGATGGCGAAAATTATTGCCAACGAGAGAATTCCGCTTGTTTGTAGAACAAGGTATCCGATTAATAAGCCAAGTAGCTTGAAACCTATGAACCCAAGGCCTATTTGTGTTAGTGAACCTAGTATAGACTGCCAGACTTTCGTTTTCGCTATGGGTTTAAAAGCCTTTTCTCGGATCGCCCAACTGTTGAGTATTTCATAAAGACCGCCTCCAAATATAGTAATCGGCAGAAGCCACCAGTATGGATGCAGTTTCTCCATTGAAAACAGTGACAGAATAGGTTCAGCTGCGAAAAAAAGAAAGCCTGTTGAAATCAGCGTTATTACGATAAGAAAGACAAAAGAGGCAACCGCAAGATTTAATGCCAAGGCATCATGACGGGGCAACGGCAAAGTTACCGCATAACGTAAACTTCCAAATGGTATTAATAACGCGGCCATTGCGGCAAATATCGCTAAGGCTCCCATATCTTCTGGCGCGTATATACGTGTTATAATTGGCATAGCTAAAATACCAACGATTTTAGCAAAACCTGTACCTGTTGCTAAAACCATCATATTTTTTAAAATGCTACGGCTATTGTTCTGACTATCATGAGCGAGTTTCATTTATTTTTACTTGCAATACCCTTTGTACCAATCAACAAACCTCTCAATCCCATCCTCAATCTCAGTCTTAGGCTTAAAATCCACTGCTGCCATTAATTCACTAACATCAGCAAAGGTTCTAGGCACGTCACCTGCTTGCATAGGCAAGTTATTACGCACCGCTTCTTTTCCTGTTGCAGTTTCAATAGCCTTAATAAAGCATTCTAAGCTAATGGGCTGGTTATTACCGATATTAAAGATTTTATACGCGGCTTGGGCGTTGCTAAATTCACTGCTTTGTAGTTGCGGTATGCAGTCCATAATACGCACAACACCTTCGACTATATCGTCAATGTAGGTGAAGTCTCGCTCCATTTTGCCATGATTGAAAATATTAATGCTTTCGCCTTTTTGGATTTTATCTGTAAAGGAAAAATAGGCCATATCGGGTCTTCCCCAGGGGCCATAGACGGTAAAAAAGCGGAGGCCTGTCGTTGGGATGTTATATAAATGGCTGTAAGTGTGCGCCATAAGTTCGTTTGATTTTTTAGTTGCTGCATACAGTGAAATAGGATAATCCACTCTGTCATCGGTGGAAAAAGGTATTTTACTGTTCATACCATAGACCGAGCTGGACGATGCATAGATAAGGTGCGCGGCTTTCTGTTGACGGCAGCCTTCTAATACATTTACAAAACCTATTAAATTTGAATCCACATACGCATGAGGGTTCTCAATGGAATAACGCACGCCTGCTTGCGCTGCTAAGTGGATCACACGATCAAATTGATATTGTTGAAATAAGCTTTCCATTGCTTTTCTATCGGCAATGTCCATTTTTAAAAATTTAAAATTAGCATTGCTACACTTAAACGCATTGCCTTCAACACCCAACTCTTTAAGCCTAGCTAGCTTTAGGTTTACATCGTAATAATCATTGAGGTTGTCTATACCAACGATTTCATGGCCTTGCTCTAAAAGTCTTTTTGAAACATAAAAGCCAATGAACCCTGCTGCACCTGTTACTAATATTTTCATTTAATCACTTCCAAATAAATCACGGCTATAAACTTTTTCTGACACATCGCTAAGCTCACTCACTAATCTATTTGCCACTATGACATCTGCCGTTTTTTTAAACTCATCTAAGTCGCTAATAACCTCAGATTTAAAAAACAAACTCTCCTTCAATACTGGTTCATATACGACAACTGTCACACCCTTAGCCTTAATTCGCTTCATAATCCCTTGCACAGCTGAGGCTCTAAAGTTATCAGATCCTTGCTTCATGACTAAACGATACATTCCTACTACTTCGGGATTAGATTTAAGAATTTGCTCTGCAATGAAATCTTTACGTGTGCTATTAGAATCAACTATGGCTTTGATCATATTATTGGGTACGTTTTCAAAATTAGCCAATAACTGCTTTGTATCTTTAGGTAGGCAGTAACCACCATAACCAAAGCTTGGATTATTGTAGTGATTGCCAATTCGAGGGTCTAAACCAACCCCGTTAATAACTTGCTTTGTATTTAAACCATGTGATTCGCAATAACTGTCTAGCTCATTAAAATATGAGACTCGCATTGCTAAATAGGCATTTGAGAATAACTTAACCGCCTCAGCTTCTGTTGCATCTGTATAGAGAACAGCTATCGCCTCTTCTGTCTCCGCTCCTTCTAATAGTAAGTTAGCAAATACCTCTGCCCGCTTTGACTTTTCACCGATGACTATTCTAGACGGGTGGAGGTTATCGTAAAGCGCTTTTCCTTCCCTTAAAAATTCTGGGGAGAATAAAATATTGTCGCTGTTAAATTTTTGTTTTATTGAGCTTGTATAGCCTACTGGAACAGTCGACT
>Ga0209081_1002013_pt1 | contig 11919 bp, 3 predicted proteins | sample GOMGulsemesocosm_4_FD_184636 | JGI IMG/M metagenome (GOLD analysis project Ga0209081, IMG submission 184636) | Methane-oxidizing microbial communities from mesocosms in the Gulf of Mexico - GOM15B Gulf of Mexico (SPAdes) (version 2) | ecosystem: Environmental > Aquatic > Marine > Cold seeps... | reverse complement strand
TGTTTTGCTGGAGCGAACTCGGTGCAGAGCAGTTAGGTATTTTACAAAGCTTACTGGTTACTTGTCGGCTACAGGAAATCAATCCCTATCATTACCTTGTTGATGTATTGCAACGTGTTAGCATGCACCCCACTTCAAAAGTAGCAGAGCTTACCCCAAGAATATGGAAAGAAAAGTTCGCTGATGATTTTTTAACGTCAGATCTGGCTTGAATGGGGTAATATAACCCCATAATGATCGCTTACGTTCACGATTTTGTTTTTGACTTACTTGATATTGATGTTACATTAAGTGGCGGGGTTAATGACAACGTTCAAAAATTTTATCCTGCAACTTCAATTGTGTGGGGTATATGTATTATAGTCGGATATATATAATAGGTACCAACGGTCAGTTAACTATTACACTACTTTTTTGTTTTTACTTTATTACAAATTTAAGTTGTAATAAAGTTGTAATAACATGTGTTTTAATTTGTTTTTTTAGTAAAAAAAAGGATTTGCTATGAGTTTTAAATTTAATCATTGGAAAAGTCTTCCGATACCATTACTTGCTGTTTTTATTGTCTCTGGTTGTTCTATTGCGCCAAAACCATGGGAAAAAAGCGAAATTAAAAATGCTTCAGAGCAGGAGTTAGTAGCTTTAAATCGAACTGAAGAAATCACCAAGGAAATATCTTTAAGTGAGGCGATTCATCGTGGCGTTAATTATAATCGTCAAAAACGAGTCAGAATGATGGAGTCGGCACTTGCTGAAAAACAATTTGACTTGTTGAAGTTCGATATGTTGCCAACCCTAGCGGCTAATGCTGGTTATGATACAAGAAATAACTATGCTGCAGCTGCAAGTACAGTATTTGAAAACGGAAACCCGGCTGCATTATCTAACCCTCCTACTTACTCCGTAGGTCAAGCAAAAAAACAAGCTACCGCAGATATAACATTTAGTTGGAATGTTTTAGATTTTGGTTTGTCTTATGTAAAAGCTAAACAGCAGTCTGATAGATTCCTCATCTCAAAAGAGGGTGAGCGAAAAATTCTTTTTAATATCACTCAAGAGATTAGAAGAGCTTATTATCAAGCCGTTACTTCTGAAGAGTTGTTAAAAAGAATTCACCCTCTTATGAAAGAGGTTAGGATCGCACTAAAAGATTCCGATAAAGTAAGAAGCCTAAGATTAAAATCACCTATATATGCACTTAATTACCAAAGAGAATTGCTAGATGTACTAAGAGATTTAGCTAGTTTAGAAAAAACACTTATTTTTTCTAAACTAGAGCTTGCTGAACTTATGGGGCTTAAGCCAGGTACAGAGTTTGAACTCGTAGATAAAGTACAGAGCAGCTATGAACTACTTACTGTTCCGTTTAACGTCTCTACAATGGAAAAAATAGCACTAGAAAACAGACCTGAAATTTTAGAGGGGCGTTATCAAGAGCGTATCAGTCAAGAAGAGTTATCGGTGGTCATGTTAAGTATGCTGCCAGGTTTGAGTGTTAATGCAGGATATAACTCAAATGACAACGACTATTTACTCAACAATGATTGGTACAGTTTAGGTGCAAATGTTACCTGGAACCTTTTTAATGTATTTAAATATAGCCCTATGAGTGACGCTGCAGATGCAAAAATAATGCTAGCAAAAGAACGAAAACTTGCAATTGCATTGGCGGTTATCACTCAGGTACATCTTTCTACTGTTAGATATCAACAATCTGTTGGTGAGTACAAGCTCTCTAAAGATTACTTAAATATTTCAGAAGGGATTTATGAGCAGGCAATAAATGCTAATGAGGTTGATATGAATAGCGATATTCGTATTATAAAAGAGAAACTAAGCTATCTACTAGCAACGTTAAGACACTCTGCAGCCTATGCAAATATGCAGAATAGTTACGGAAGAATCTATGCGTCAATGGGTATAAATAAAGACTCAGATGTAGCATATCCAAAAGATAATATTTCAGAGCAAAAAAGTGACACGTTTCTCGCTGAATCTATTAGAGAAGAGTCCATTGTAGATGATAGTGAAACAACAATGCAAGAAGAGCAGGAAAACCAAGTAAACCAAGAAAAAAAAGCTGAACTATTACCTGATGAAGAGCTTGTTGAGCCGCTAGCTGATTTAACAATAGTAGATGATATTAATACCAATGACTTAAATGCTGCTCATATTTTGATCGAAGCGGGAGAGGTGCTGAATATAACGGGTAAAGAATATATTGTACAACAAAATGATACATTATCTGACTTATCGGTAAGCTTTAACGAAACAATGGCAGAAATAATTAAAAATAATTTGTGGTTAATCGAGCAGAACAGGATCACGTATAACTGATGAATACAAAGAAAGCAGCTGTTTTATTAAGTATGTTTCTTATGCTGCCCGCAAGGGCAGAGATAACCGCGAGAGCGATTGTCAGCTCTATAGACAGAACGATAATATCAGCAGAAATTGCGGGCAATGTTGTTTACCTTCCTACGGGGGAGGGGGAGTATTTCAAAAAAGGGACTCTTTTAGTAAAAATAGATTGTGCAATTTATGAAGCTCAAAAGAGAAAAATTGAGATTCAAAAAAAGATAGCACTGTATCAGATGCAAAAAAATGAACAGCTCGATAAATTGAACTCTATAGGGGCTTTTGAGGTGTTAATTTCTCAAGAGGAGTATAACAAACAAGATGCCGAGTTAGGTATCGTCTCTGTCAATGTAAAACGATGCAACATATATGCGCCATTTAACGGCAGAGTCGTTGAAAAAAAGGTAAATCGGCATCAAAGTATAAAAGCACAGCAAGAAATATTGGAAATAGTTGGAACAGGCAACTTAGAGGCAAGGGTGATTGTACATGCCACCTCGCTAAGTTGGTTGAAAAAGGGCGACAAGCTCACCTTAAGTGTTGATGAAACCCAAACAGTGTTAAAAGGCAGCGTTAAAGAGATCGGTGCAGTCGTTGACCCTACTAGTCAAACCGTATTAATTAGAGCAAAACTACTTAAGCCTTATGGAAAAATAATTGCGGGTATGAGTGGTACAGTAACGTTCAATTCTACAAATTAAAAAAAGGATTTAGTAATGAATATTTCACATAAAAAGTCACATAAAAAGTTACGCAAAATAAAACCATTAATCAGTGCGTTAGAGCCTAGGATATTATTTGATGGCGCGGCTGTCGCAACAGCGGTAGACGCACTAGACAACAGTGCTTTTTCTGCAACTGAGAGTTCATTACTAGATCAAAACACGACACCACCGGCGAGTGAACCTTTATCTCGAGATAAAAATGAAGTGGCATTTGTTGATAGTAGTGTGGAAGATTATGAAACGATTGTTGATGGTTTAGGCCCAGATGTTGAAGTCTTTATTATCAATTCAGAGTCTGATGGAATAGCGCAGATAGCGTCTATTCTTGAGTCGAAAGATGAAATCGACGCTATTCATATTATCTCTCATGGTAGTATTGGTGAAATATCACTTGGCAGTAGCGTTTTAAATGCAGAAAACATCGCACTTTCATCTAATTCGTTTGAGACAATAGGTGATAGCTTAACTGAGCGTGGTGATATTTTACTTTACGGCTGTAATGTAGGCGCCAATGGCGAAGGTGAAAACTTTGTCAATACACTCGCAGTAATGACCGATGCTGATGTAGCGGCTTCTGATGATGTTACCGGTGCTGCTGCTCTTGGTGGTGATTGGGATCTGGAGTATGACACGGGTGTTATTGATGTTGATGATTTAAATATTGAAAATTATGATGGTAAATTGGCTCAAACAGTTTCAGGACTTACAAGTCAAACTGTAACAGAACAATCTACTGCTTCACTTATCGCTCCTGGTGCAGTAATTTCAGGTGGTCTTAATTATGGTGATGGCTATATTCAGTTTGATGTTACAAGTAATGGTGATTCAGGAGATACTTTTACCTTAAATAGTTCGGCTAATCCAAATAATTCTGGTGAAATTTCAAGATCAGGATCTTTAGTATATTTAGGTCAAGGTGGCAGTAAAACATTAATAGGTACTGTTGATAGTACTTACGATGGGATAAATGGTGAAGCACTTAGAATAAATATAATAAATGAAACAATTCCAGGTACTTCTCCTGTAGTTAATGGTGACTTTAGTCAATCTTTTAATACAGGTTGGAATGCTATTACTAGTCAAATAGATTTAGGGGCATATTTACCTGGTACTTCAATAGCTACTCCTACTGATGCACAAGTCACATATCCCTATCAAACTCCAAACAGTAATGATGATGGATCAAGTGATTATAATACAGCAGGTATTGTTGAAATTAGCAATGGAGAATTAAGATTAGAAAAAACAAGCTTACACGCTGATTCTTATGGTGTTATACATGGGCCTGCTGCATACAGTGATAGCTTCACTGCTGAAGCAGGGATGGTTTTAAAATTTGACTGGAGAGCAAATAAAATTTCTGATGATTATCATGTTGTAGGTTATTTAGTTGATTCATCTAATAATGTAACCGTTGCATTGGATGCTACGGGAGGAACAGGTGCTGGCACTGCATCTGTAACTGTATCATCAAACGGTAGTTATAGGTTTGTTTTTGTATCAGGTACCTTTGATGCTACGGGAGGAAAGGCTTTAGGGGCTTCAATGTATATTGATAATATAAGAGTTGAGGATCCATTGATTGTTGACCCTGTCGCTCAAACTATTGCGAGACAAGTTGGATATAGTAGCCAAAATGATCTTGTGAACAGTAGCAGTAAAGTTGTTACTGTAAGTACGGAAAATTCTTTTAATGTCACGGCTTCATCAACATTAAATCTTACAGTAACTGCAATAAATGATACACCAACATTAAATGATGCTTCAATTACCGTAATTGATACAACAGCAGCAGATAGTTTAAGTAACAAAGCAGGACAGCTAAATGCTACAGACCCTGATGACACTAACCTTACTTATGACTTTTCTGGTGGAACTTCTTTTAAAATTGGTACTTATGGGACATTAAATATTAATTTAAATGGTTCATATATATTTGAACCAAATAATAGTGCAATAAACTTATTAACAGCTAACACATCAGAAACCTTTACCATTCGAGTAACAGATTCAGGTGGTAGTGCAGGTGGAAGTAATTTAACCGACACTGCAACTTTTACAGTTAATGTAACAGGAGTAAACGATTCACCTATTAATTCAATACAATCTTCATCACAAACTGTAAATGAAGATACTACTTTACTTTTTAATTCATCAAATAATAATTTAATTAGTATTTCAGATATAGATAGTTCAAATGTTACCGTTAAACTTGCAGTTTCACACGGAATATTAAATTTAGGAGCAACATCAAACCTAACAAGTGCTTCTGGAAATAATACTAGTACAGTAACTTTTACAGGAACAAAAGCAAATGTTAACACAGCATTAGATGGCTTATCCTATCAGGGTATTCAAAACTATAATGGTTCTGATGCTTTAACTATTACTACGAGTGATGAGTCGACAAGCGATATTGATATTATAAATATTACTGTAACCCCTGTAAATGATGCCCCAACAATAACAACACCAAATACAATCACAATAAATGATACAGCAGGTGCAGATATTTTAGGAGCAATTACACATGAACTAAGTGCGGCAGATGTAGATACGGGAACAACATTAAATTATAGTATTGAGGGCTCAAATACAAATGTTCAAACATTAGTAGGAAGTTATGGAATATTAACGATAAACTCTTCAACAGGGTATTATGTATATACTCCAAATAACAGTACAATTAATGCCTTAGACGGAAACACATCTGAAAGTTTTACCCTAAAGGTAAGTGATGGTGATATAACTACGCAAACAATACTAAATATAAATGTACTAGCAGTTGCCGAAAGAATAGCAGAATATACAGAGCAAGGTACAGCAATTGATATATTGAAAGATACTGTAATTAATGTAGATAATAATATTTCTTATGGTGGAGGGTATGTCGACTTTAATATGAGTAACTCAGAAAATAGTGAAAAACTCGGGTTTATAACAGCAAATACTCCAAATATAGCAGATGGTGCAGTAACAATTGTAGGAACTAGCGTATATCTAGGTAATGGGACAATTGCCAAAGTAATAGGTTCAGTTGATGGAACACTAAATGGAGAAAATGGGAAATCATTAAGAATCAATTTTAGTGTAGATTTTACAAATGGTGACTTTGAGACGGCAAATGTAGGAACAATAAGTACATCTACTGGAAGTGTTAATATCATTGATGGATGGACTGTAATAAATGATAGAGTTACATTGGGTTCGAAGGTGCATTATGATTATACACAACAAAAATCAATAGCAAATACAATTGCAGGATTAGCTACACCAGAAGATACAACCTATCCAGCAAAAAATATATCTAAAACATCAACTGATAGTAACAGTATCGATAATGCTCCTTATGTCAACGGAATGCAAGATTTTGGTAACTTAGATAGAACAGGTTATTCTACTTATATTGCAGACGAGGCAGGTGATAACTCTTTACAAATGCAAAGTAGATTGAACTCAGAAGCTGGATATGAAATTATTAGAGGACCTTACGTATATAGTAATAGTACGGTTATGCTAGAAATAGGAGATACTGTATCATTTGATTGGAAAGCAGAAGGTGGAAGTGATGCGTATGATGTATTTGGATATATTGTAAATGTAAAAAATGACTCTGTTTCTCAAGTTATTTTAAATCAAACAGGAGCAACAGCAAGCGCAAGTACTCCTTGGGATACAGAATCCATAAATGTAACTACAGGTGGTGAGTATAGATTTGTATTTGTATCAGGAACATTTGATGCAACAGGAGGAGAAGCACTTGGAGCACAACTGTTTATTAATAATGTTAAGGTAACTCAGGCAAATTCAGCAAGTAGCGATATCAATGGTGCTGTTTTAGAAAAGATTGCAAATAATGTAACTTATGAAAATGATTCAGATTTAAGTCAAAATAATTCCATTATAAATAAAACACTTACTATTAGTGCCGTGCAAAGTGATAATACAACACATACTGGAATTCAAGCACTAAGTACCCAAGAAGTAAATGATAATCCAGTATTAAATACATTGGCAACAATTCACTATACAGATACAGATGGAGCTGATAGCTTTAGCAATACAACAGCAACAGCAATAGCAACAGATGTAGATAGCAGTTCAGTATTAATTTATGGAATCGATGGTGAAACAGCTGATGGAAATGGAATTGTAACAAAAAATACAGAGTATGGAATATTGACGTTGAACAGTGCAACGGGTGTTTATACCTTTGCACCAGATAACAGTGCAATTAATGCATTGTCAGATAATGTAACACAAACATTTACCATCACAGTAGCAGACGATACAAATGCAAATGATTCACAAGTATTAACAGTAGAAATACAATCAGTAAATGATGCGCCATTATTGGGTGGAGTTACGTCAACGCCTACTTTTACAGAAAATGGTGCATCTGTACAAATTGATCCCACTATTACTATTACAGATCTTGAAGGCACAAGTTATAACAGTGGAAATGTAACATTCACTACAACTTTAAATGGTGAGAATAGTGATAGTTTTACAATTGCATCCATAGGTGGTGTCAGTGTAAATAATGGCAGTGTTGCTTACGGTGGGGTTGTAATTGGAACTATTGATGGTTCATATGATGGAACAAATGGTCAAGATTTGAGACTTAACTTAAATTCAAATGCCTATTCAGCACAAGTGCAAGCATTGGCAAGAGCAGTAAGTTTTATAAATGAAACAGATGACTTATCTGATAGTTCAAGAAGTGTAAAAATTACGGTAAATGATGGGGGAGATGGTGGAAATACCACTGCTAGATTCAGTGAGAAAACAGCGACTGTTGATATTACTGTAATCAATGACTTGCCTGAAATCACACTTTCATCTTCTAATTATGAAGTAGAAAAAGTTATTGATTTAAATGATGATGGAACACTTCAATTAGATAGTATTAGCTTTGCAGATGCCGATCATACAAATCTAACTGTAACGTTTGAAACAACAAAATATGGAGTATTAACATTTAAAGACGATGTTACCAATGGTTTAACTTCATCAAATATCACAAATAATAATACACAAGAAGTTTCACTTACTGGAACTATTGAGCAGATCAATGTAACACTTGCAGATACAGCGGGTCTAACCTATGTAGCAGGAAATGGAAATGATATTGTAACTCCAGGTCTTGATTACTTAAAAATAACAGCAGTAGATGACCTTTTAGGTGAGAGTATCGCTAATAAAGTAGTGATGGTATTACCCGCAATTCCAAATGCAAATAGTGCTAATGTGGTAGATGTGGAAGACAATATTATTAGTATAAATATAGATACATTAGTAAGTGACATCAATGGTAATGCAGGTATATACAAATTTGGAGAAGGGACACCTGATATTACAGATAAGAATGGTAATATAACAACACAGGGAGCTTTTACAGAATTTAGTGCAAATAAAATATATGCAAACTATGATATAGATGGTGATGGTGATATAGATGGTGATGATACAAGTAAAGTGATTGGTTACCAACTAACAAATGGCCAACTTATTTTAAATCAGGATCAGGTCATTGGTAGTGACTTTGCACAATTTTCATTCACTCCAAATGAACATTGGTCTGGTACTGAAAGTTTCTTATATACTTATGAATCAGGAGATAATAAAACTAGTAATATTGCACAAATAGCTATATTTGTAGCTCCTGTTAATGATGCACCAGTGATAACTGTACCAGTTGCACAAAGTGTTGATGAAGATACACCATTAGTATTTAACGCAATGAATTCAAATGCAATTACATTAAATGATGTAGATGCAAGCACAGAAAATATGGAAGTGACCTTATCAGTTGGAAAAGGTGTAATTACTTTAGCAAGTGAGACTAACTTAATTTATACAGAAGGTGCTAATAACTCTGGAATCATAACAATAAGAGGAACATTAACTGACCTTCAAACGGCAATAGATGGGTTAAGCTACCAAGGAAATCAAGACTATTATGGAAATGACACATTAACCGTTTCTATAAATGACTTAGGTAATAGTGGAAATGGACAAGCATTAAGTGATACTCAAACAATCGAAATTACCGTTGATCCCGTAAATGATACCCCAATAATTGTTGATGGTGCGGAAATACTAGGAACAATCCAAGAAACAATCCAAGAAGGTACAACACTTAATGATAATGGCTCTATAGCATTTTCTGATGTCGATTTAACAGATAACCCAGTTGCAACAGAAGCTACAAAAACTATAAGTGCCTTACACCAAGACAGTACAACACCATTAGCATTAACAGCACAACAACAAACAGATATAGAAGCAGCATTTAGTATTAGTAATCCAGAAGCAAATACTAATAATGGGATTATCAACTGGGATTATACAATTGCAGAAAATCAATTAGATTTCTTAGGTGAAGGTGAAGTAGTAACAGCTGTATTTACTATTACTATTGATGATAATAGTACCAATCAATCTTCTGCAAATGCAACGTCACTTATTACACAAGAGGTAACAATTACAATTAAAGGTTCTAATGACACACCTATAATTGATTTGATCACACCAACGGGTGCATTAACAGAGGTTGTTAGCACGGGATCTGGCACCACCGAGATAGGTACAACAGGTACTACGCAACTCTCAGATTTAGATGATACAGATACCGTCACATTATCTGAAGTGTTTAATGATGATATGGTCTGGAGTGGTGGTACTATCACCGCAGCTCAATTAAGTGAAATTCAGGTTCAATCATTAATTGATGGATTTGTCTTTAATAATACAGGTGCGCTCGCCATTGATGATACAACAAATACGGTCGATAGCGCATGGACCTATACCACCGCGGATAACCTAAACTTCCTCGCAGCGGGTCAGACATTAACCTTTAGCTATGCAGTGACAGCGACTGATGATAGTGGAGTAGCTTTAACTGAAGCATCAGCGACTCAAACGGTCACCATTACGCTTACGGGTACCAACGATCAACCAGTAATCAATTCGATCACTATAACGGGTGCATTAAATGAGGTTGTTGGTACAGGCTCAGGTACTACTGAGACAAGCGCAACCGGTACGATGACACTTTCAGACCTCGATGATACTGATACAGTAACATTATCAGAAATATTTAATAATGACATGGTCTGGAGTGATGGCACTATCACTGATGCTCAATTAAACGCAACTCAGGTTAAATCCTTAATTGATGGGTTTGTCTTAGATGATACAGGGGCACTTGCCATTGATGATACGACTAACACCGTCGATAGTTCTTGGATCTATACAACCGAAGATAATCTAAACTTCTTAGCCGCAGGTGAAACCTTAATCTTTAGTTATACCGTAACCGCGACAGATGAAAGTGACGTTACCTCTGCTACTCAAATAGTTACCATTACCCTCACAGGTACAAACGATACACCAAATATTCAGGTTGTAGATGTATCAACAACTTTAGCTGAAGGTGGTTCATTAAGTGATACTGGTTCAATCACATTTACCGATGTAGATTTAACAGATAACCCAGTTGCAACAGAAGTTACAAAATCTGTAATAGCAGTAGAAGACGATGGAACCACACCACTGATATTAACCGTTGATCAAACGGTAGATATAGGAGCAGCGTTTAGCATTGTTAACACAGCTGGGAACAGAAATAATGGTGAGGTTGTTTGGGATTATACAATTCTAGATGAAAAATTAGATTTCTTAGCTAATGATGAAGTAGTCACTGCAATATTCACAATCATTGTAACAGATGATGCGGGTGGAACTGCTAGCCAGGACGTGACTATTACAATTGGAAGTACAAACGATCAGCCAGTAATAGAGTCAATCACCAAAACGGGCGCATTAACTGAGGTTGTTAGCACGGGATCTGGCACCACTGAGATAAGTGGTACTATGCAACTTTCAGATTTAGATGATACAGATACCGTCACATTATCTGAAGTGTTTAATGATGATATGGTCTGGAGTGGTGGAGGTATCAGTACTGCTCAATTAAATGCAACTCAGGTTCAATCATTAATCGATGGATTTGTCTTTAATAATACAGGTGCGCTCGCCATTGATGATACGACAAATACAGTTAATACCGGTTGGACCTATACAACCGCTGAAGATCTGAATTTCTTAGCAGAGGGAGAGACATTAACCTTTAGCTATACCGTGACCGCGACAGACGATAGTGGCGTCGCATTAACAGAAGCATCTACTACTCAAACGGTAACAATCACCATTACAGGTACTAATGATATACCAGTGATTCAGATAGTTGATGTTGCAGGCGATATTCTAGAGGGAACCACGCTAACAGATAGTGGCTCACTTACCTTTACCGATGTAGATTTAACAGATAACCCAGTTGCAACAGAAGCTACAAAATCTGTAATAGCAGTAGAAGACGATGGAACCACACCACTGATATTAACCGCTGATCAAACGGTAGATATAGAAGCAGCGTTTAGCATTGTTAACACAGCTGGGAACAGAAATAATGGTGAGATTGTTTGGGATTATACCATCACAGAAGGTAAGTTAGATTTCTTAGCTGAAGGCGAAGTAGTAACTGCAGTATTTACAATCACTGTCACAGATGATGAAGGTGCGACAGATACTCAAGATGTCACGGTTACTATTACAGGTACTAATGATACATCAGTGATTCAAATAGTCGATGTTGCTGGCGACATTCTAGAAGGAGCCACGCTAACAGATAGTGGCTCAATTACATTTACCGATGTAGATTTAACAGATAACCCAGTTGCAACAGAAGCTACAGCGACCGTTACCGCGTTAAATCAAGATGGTGCAACAGTGTTAACATTAAGTGAAACGCAACGTGCTGATATAGAGGCTG
>Ga0209081_1002011_pt1 | contig 11921 bp, 8 predicted proteins | sample GOMGulsemesocosm_4_FD_184636 | JGI IMG/M metagenome (GOLD analysis project Ga0209081, IMG submission 184636) | Methane-oxidizing microbial communities from mesocosms in the Gulf of Mexico - GOM15B Gulf of Mexico (SPAdes) (version 2) | ecosystem: Environmental > Aquatic > Marine > Cold seeps... | reverse complement strand
TGATGTGGCCAAATTAAAGCGTCAGGGTAAAGCCTTATACAGCTGCATGCTAAATGAGCAGGCTGGTGTGATTGATGATTTGATAGTGTATTTCTTAGATGAAGAAAACTATCGTTTAGTGGTGAACGCCTCTACTCGCGATAAAGACATAGCTTGGCTGAATGAAATATCAGAAGACTTTGATGTGTCTATTAATGAGCGTGAAAAGCTAGCGCTAATTGCTGTGCAAGGCCCAAAAGCACGCCAAAAAGTATGCCCTTTATTACCAGAAAGGCTAGGTTTATCGGCAGCTGAAATCAAACCCTTTAGTGCCTGTTGGTATGGTGAATGGTTTGTTGGCAGAACCGGCTATACAGGTGAAGATGGCTTTGAAATTATGCTACCTGAAGATAAGGTTGTTGGGTTTTGGAAGCAGCTTTTGGAGGTAGGTGTTAAACCTTGTGGTCTAGGTGCTAGAGATACTTTAAGGCTGGAAGCTGGGATGAATTTATATGGCCAAGATATGGATGAAAATAGCCACCCATTAGAATCAGGTTTAGGCTGGACAATCGCATGGCAACCGGACGATAGAAACTTCATTGGTCGTACTGCATTAGCAGCGATTAAAGCGAACAATCAAAGCAATAAATTTGTTGGCTTATTATTGGAAGATAAAGGTATATTAAGAGGCCATCAAAAAGTTGTTTTAGCTGATGGTAGTGAAGGTGAAATTACCAGTGGTGGTTATTCGCCAACCCTAGAGAGATCCATTGCTTTGGCACGTGTGCCGGCAACCATCGGTGAAAGTTGTGAGGTTGATATTCGCGGCAAGTTAAAAAAAGCAACGGTGGTAAAGCCAAACTTTGTACGTCTTGGCAAATCCATAATAAACAATTAAACAAAAGGAAAACGTATGGCAAATACACTTGATGATAGAAAATACGCTGAGTCACATGAATGGGCCTTGTTACAAGACGATGGCACCATTCGAGTTGGGATTACCGACCACGCACAAGAACTACTGGGCGATTTAGTTTTTGTAGAACTACCCGAAGTTGGTCAAGCTGTTGGCAAGGGCGATGAATGCAGTGTGGTTGAATCGGTTAAAGCCGCATCCGATATTTACAGCCCTGTTTCAGGCGAGATTATTGCAGTAAATGACTCGCTATCAGACGAGCCAGAAATGATCAATGAATCGCCTTATGACGACGGTTGGATCTTCACCCTACAACCAGTTGATGCAAGTGAATTAGATGAACTACTCGATGCCGAAGCCTACGATGATTCAGTAGCAGAATAATTATTTAACGAGAAATAAATGCCTTTTATTCCCCATTCAGAGCAAGACATTAAAGAAATGCTAAGCACCATTGGTGTAAACAGCATTGAAGATTTGTTTGATGAAATTCCCGAGAGCTTACGCTGTAAAGATTTAGCCAGTATTCCAACCGGCTTATCCGAAATGGACGTAACGCGCCTAATGCGAGATCGAGCCGCACAAGATGGTTTGCCTTTGTGCTTTTTAGGTGCGGGTGCGTATGAGCATCATATCCCTGCAGCGGTTTGGGAAATAACCACGCGTGGTGAATTCTATAGTGCTTACACGCCTTATCAGGCAGAAGCCTCGCAAGGTACTTTGCAATTACTGTATGAATATCAATCAATGATGGCAAGCTTAACCGCCATGGATGTGTCTAATGCCTCACTTTACGATGGTGCATCGGCATTAGCAGAAGCGGTATTGATGGCAGTACGAGCTAATCGTAAATCAAAATCTAAAAAGATTTTAATGCCCAGAACAGTCAATCCGGTATATCGAAAAGTAACTGAGGCGATTGTAAAAAATCAAGCAATAGAATTGGTTGAAGTACCTTATGACCCAGTGACAGGGCAAACCGACAAAGTGGCGTTAGAGAAATTTAGCGGTGAAGATTTTGCTGCCTTGGTTATTCCTCAGCCAAATTTCTTTGGGGTAATTGAAGATGTTGATGCACTGGCTCAATGGGCGGTTGATAATAAAATGCTATCTATTGCGGTGGTTAACCCAATGGCCCTAGCGCTATTAAAGCCGCCTGGCGAATGGGCGGAAGACGGTGTGGATATTGTGTGTGGCGAAGGCCAGCCATTAGGTGCGCCATTAGCTTCTGGTGGCCCATACTTTGGCTTTATGTGTTGCAAACAAAAGCATGTGCGGCAAATGCCAGGGCGTATCATTGGCCGCACAACTGATTTAGATGGTAAGGAAGGTTTTACTTTAACTCTGCAAGCTCGTGAGCAACATATTAGGCGCTCAAAAGCGACGTCAAATATTTGTACTAATCAGGGTTTATTAGTTACAGCGGCAACCATTTATATGTCTTTGTTAGGCCCAGAAGGCTTGAAAAAAGTTGCACTAAATTCACACCAAAATACTCAAGCATTAAGCCAACGGTTGCAAAAAATCAAAGGCATAGAGCCTGTGTTTACAGGGGCGAGTTTCCATGAAAGCGTACTTAAGCTGGATACTAACATTGAAATTACCATCGAAAAACTAGCGCATGATCATCATATTTTAGGTGGTTATGATTTAGCAAAAGACTACCCAGAATTGGAAAATACACTGTTGGTTTGCGCAACCGAAACACGTACCACCGCAGATATTGAGCAATATGCAACGGTACTAGAAAGCCTACTTTAACGAGACTATTACTATTATGCTGATTTTCGAACATTCCCATACCGGTAGAGCAGCCCACGCACAGATACCCGCCGATACTGACTTACCTTCATCATTGCCTGCTGAGGCGTTAAGAACCAGCAAGCCGGTGCTACCTGAAGTGTCTGAAATGCAAGTGGTTAGGCATTACACGCGTTTATCACAAAAAAACTTCTCGATAGATACTCATTTCTATCCGCTAGGTTCTTGCACCATGAAATACAATCCGCGAGCCTGCAACACCTTAGCTAGCCAGCCAGAATTTACTGGTAGGCATCCGCTTGGGCCCGTTTCACATGGGCAAGGTTTTATGTCGTGCATGTATGAACTACAAAATATCTTAAAAGATGTAACGGGCATGCAAGCGGTGTCATTATCACCTGCCGCCGGTGCACAAGGCGAGTTTGCAGGCGTGGCGATGATTAAAGCCTACCATGATGAACGCGAAGACGTTGAGCGTGATGAGTTTTTAGTACCTGATGCTGCACACGGCACAAACCCAGCATCAGCAGTGATGTGTGGTTATAAGGTGCGTGAAATCCCTACCGATAAAAACGGTGATGTCGATTTAGCTGCTTTAAAGCTAGCGGTTGGCCCTAAAACGGCCGGCATCATGCTAACAAACCCCAGCACATTAGGTGTTTTTGATCGCAAGATCGCCGAAATTTCTCAAACTATCCATGATGTGGGTGGCTTGCTTTATTACGATGGCGCTAATTTAAATGCCATTTTAGGTAAAGTCCGCCCAGGTGATATGGGCTTTGATGTCATTCATATGAATTTACACAAAACCTTTTCCACACCACATGGTGGCGGTGGCCCAGGTGCAGGCCCAGTTGGCGTGAGCGAGCGACTATTACCTTATTTGCCGATTCCCATTGTTGCAAAAGAACAAGATCAGTATGTTTGGCTCGATGAAGCTGATTGCCCGAAAACCATCGGCCGTTTATCTGCTTTTGCCGGTAATGCCGGGGTGTTATTAAGAGCCTATATCTATGCGCGTTTACTTGGCCGCGAAGGCATGGAAAGAGTGGCTGAATATGCCACGCTAAATGCCAACTACATGCTTAAACGGCTAATGGATAAAGGTTTCGAGGCAGCCTACCCAAATCGCAGAGCCACCCATGAATTTATCATTACCCTAAAGCGTGAGGCTAAAGAGCTAGGCGTAACCGCGATGGATATTGCCAAGCGGTTGCTGGATTATGACTATCACGCACCAACAACTTACTTCCCGTTGTTGATCCCTGAGTGTTTATTGATCGAGCCAACTGAAACAGAAAGCAAAGAAACCTTAGATGGTTTTATCGACACCATGGCATTGTTGCTAGAAGAAGCAAAAACGGATGCGGATACATTAAAGTTAGCACCCTATTCTTTACCTGTGCGACGTTTAGACGATGTAAAAGCAGCACGACAATTAGATATTAACTGGAGTAAAAAAGCATGAGTGCACTAGTCTGTGGGTCAATGGCATTCGACACCATCATGGTGTTTGGCGATAAATTTAGAAACCATATCTTGCCTGAAAAAGTGCATATGATAAATGTTGCTTTTTTAGTGCCTGAACTGCGCCGCGAATTTGGTGGCTGTGCTGGCAATATTGCCTACAACTTGCACCTATTAGGTGAGCAAGCACTACCGATGGCAACCGTTGGAAAAGACTTTGGCCCCTATGCACAGTGGATGAAAAAAACAGGCGTAAGTCAGCAATACCTGCTTGAGCTAGCAGATGATTATACCGGCCAAGCCTACATCACCACGGATTTAGACGATAATCAGATTACTGCTTTTCATCCCGGTGCAATGAGTTTTTCAGAACGAAACCAAGTGCCAACTGATGCAGGCATAAAAATAGGTATTGTGTCACCGGATGGGAAACTCGGCATGATAGAGCATTCTCAGCAGTTTAAAGCCGCCGGCATTCCATTTATATTTGATCCCGGCCAAGGCCTGCCAATGTTCGATGGTGATGAATTAAAAGTGCTGATAGATCAAGCAACATGGTTGGCAGTTAATGACTATGAAGCTGAAATGCTACAACAAAAAACAGGCTTAACTGCCCAGCAAATAGCCGAACGAGTAGAGGCTTATATTGTTACTAAAGGTAGTGGAGGTTCTGTTATTCATACCACTGAAGAAACATTTAAGATTCCATCAGCAAAAGCAGCTGCCGTTGTAGACCCAACAGGTTGTGGTGATGCTTACCGCGCTGGTTTATTGTATGGCTTAATGAATGATTTGGACTGGAACGTAACAGGCCGTATCGCTGGAATTATGGGTGCGGTAAAAATAGCCACAGCAGGAACGCAAAACCATAATATTACATTAAGCGATGTAAGGGACGAATATGCTCAGCAGTTTGGCGGGACTTTTTAGAAAGAGAGTTAACTCTTGAATCAAGCGAGTTTGCTGTTTGAGTATATTTCTACCAAATACAGTTTCCAAGTCTTTGAGCTTGGTGGCTGACGGGTTGGCTACTGCTTTTGGGCTTCGTTAACCTTACGGTCAATCTTTCCTCTGACCAATTCAATATGTGCCATTAAGTGATACAGCTGTCTAGCGTGGGATAAGGGAGCCTTTACTTTACTGACCTCGGCTAATATTCTCTCAAGTTCTTGTATTAAAAAAGCGCGTTGTTCGTTATCAAAATTTGGTTGCTGGATTTTTTCATCAACGGCATGTAAGGCTTCATACCAACGATAAATACGTGAGCTAATTCGCCATTCGTATAAAGGTGGAACGAGCTTAAACAACGGAATAAGTAAGGCGATAAGTGGGATTAACATAACCACAAAGCGGTCGATCATAACGGCTGTCCAAAAAGGTAGGTAGCGCATTAGGAAGGGAGGCCCTTTCTTATAATAACGATCGGCTATTTCGCTGATAGGCGCGGTTGTATTTCCGCCGTTGGGAAAGTGGTTTTCCGAGGTAAATGTGCCCGATTGGCTATGGTTTTCTTTGATAGCGTTTAACAAGGCGAAAACTAATGCTGGGTGCAGATCTTTATTGATGAGCAAGTTAGCTGTAGGAGCGATAAGACTAATATCTTGGGCAGGTATGTTTTTTTGGAAGTTGATGATACCTTCAGGTAGTGTGATTTTGCTTAAAAAAGGATGAGTTCGGCGATAGGCTTCGGCACGTTGTACTGATAAAAGCTGGATGCTTGGGGTGTTGATAAGCTGCTGTATAACCGTGGATTGTACTGAGCCGATAAAAAAAGCGGCGTCTAAGGTACCGTTAAGTAAGCTATCAGCTGCTGTCGAGCCAGACTGATTTGATAGCTGAACAGTGTCAGCGTTTAACTCGTTATCGTTGAGTAATAATTGTGCTAGTTGTCTCGTGCCACTTCCCTCGGGGCCGATAGCAAGCTTTAAGCCTTTCAAGTCGGTTAGTCTACTAATATTGAGACCTTGTCGATAAAATAACCAAACAGGTTCATAGTAAAGACTACCCAGTGATTCAAGGCTGTCTTCCTTGTACGTTCCGCCTTGTACAAAGGCAGTGTCTACTGTTTGATTGATAAGGTTATTTATGTTTTCAGCTGAGCCAGCTGAGTTAATTATTTCAAGCTTAATATCTTGTTTGGCGAGTGATTTTTTGTATTTTTGTGCAAATGCGTAATAGGCACCTTCTTTACTGCCGGTACTTATTGTAATGGTGTCTGACGGAGCTGGCTCTACAAATTGAAAAGCTAACCAAAAGCCTGCAATAAGCAGGATTGTGGCAAGAGAAATTGTTACAAGGGAGTCTTTAGACGAGCTTCTTTTAGATGCCATATGGTTTGTACCCTAACTTTTTTCTATCAGCCAACAATAATGAATTTTAGGATTTCTTTCAAAGTCTTTTGGCAATGTTTTTTTGCTGATGTTACTGATTGTTAAGTCATCAAATTGGCTTTCGTCAAATTTGAATTTTCTAGAATTGGTCGAAAAGATAATTGAGCCTTTGGGGCTTAATAGCTTTTGTGCTTGTTGGATAAGGTTGATGTAGTCACGCTGTACATCAAACACGCCTTCCATCCGTTTTGAATTTGAAAAAGTGGGTGGATCGATAAAAATAAGGTCATAACTGCGCATGTTTTTAACAGCGTCTTCTAACCAGTCTGTGCAGTTGGCGCGTACTAAGGCGTGTTTTTCATGGTCGATATTATTCAGTTCAAAATTTTCTTTGGCCCAATCTAAATAGGTTTTAGACATGTCCACACTGGTGGAACTAGCCGCGCCTGCATTTGCAGCATGTACGGTGACGCTGGCAGTATAGGCATATAGGTTTAAAAAGCGTTTACCGTTTGCCATACTCGCAATCATTTCGCGAGTGAGGCGATGGTCTAAAAATAAGCCAGTATCGAGGTAGTCTTTAAAATTAACCCGGAGCTTGCAAGCGCCTTCATTCACAACATAATAACCGCTATCGGTATCTTGCTTTTCGTACTGCGCGGAACCTTTTTGGCGGCGGCGAATCTTTAATGATAAGTGTGAACGATGGATCTTTAATATATCGGGAATAACCGCCAATGCATCTCGTAGGCGCTGCAATGATTTTTTCTCATCAATGGTTTTGGGTGCTTCATATTCTTGAACGTGAGCCCAGCGTGAGCCATTATCTGTCTCGGTATAAACATCTATGGCAAAGGCATATTCAGGTAAATCAGCATCGTATACACGATAGCAAGTGATGTTGTTTCGTTTTGCCCATGGCTCAACTTTCTTAAGGTTTTTACGCAGGCGATTAGCCAACATAGTCGCACCTTCTTGCCAAGGGCCGGGCGTGGGTAATAAGGCTTTTTTAATATGATCAGGGTTGAGCTGATATAAGCTAGATTTTGATTCAGCGGTTTCAAAATATCGCTCTGGCGACACTTCAAAGTTAAACACCTTGCACGGTAAAGCACCGTTATAAAGCTGGTAAGACTTATGCGATTTTAGTGGGATTTGAAAGGCAAGGTTCGGGTTGCCAGTAAATATGCTGGCCTTCCAGCCTTCAAACTGCATTTTTAACACCTGACCAATTTCTTGATAGAGAGGTTCTAGGCTTTTAATATCGCCCAGTCGTTCGCCATAAGGCGGGTTGGTAACGAATAAACCTGCTTTCCAGTCAGCATCTGGCTCTAATTGGCTTAACGAATGGCCAAAGGCACTGATGTGTTTGTTTAGCCCTGCTGATTTGATATTTGCTTTGGCAATGCCCGCCGTTTTGATATTGTTATCCGAGCCACTAATGGGTGGAATGCTGTCTAAGCCTTTTTCACGGCGGTACTCAGCTTCTTTAATTAAGCGATCCCATATAGCTGGGTTAAATTGCTTCCAAGCTTTAAAACCAAAATACTCACGTTGTAAGCAGGGCGCAATATCGCCCGCCATCATGGCTGCTTCTATTAATAATGTGCCAGAACCACACATTGGGTCGTATAACGCGCCACCTTGTTTGGCAATGGCAGGCCAGCCAGCACGTAACAAAATAGCAGCGGCTAGGTTTTCTTTAAGCGGCGCTTCTACGGATTCAGCACGATATTTTCTGCGGTGCAAACTATCGCCAGAAAGATCTAGGCTTAAGGTGACAGTATCGCGATGAACATAGGCGTTAATACGAATATCAGGTTGATCACGCTCAACATTAGGGCGCTCATTAGTTTTTTCTTTAAACTGATCGACGATAGCATCTTTAATTACTTGCTCGGCATAACGTGAATGAGTGATTTTAGATTTACGTAAGGTCGCATCAATGGCAAACGTATTGTCGCAAGAAAAGTGACTCAGCCAGTCAATTTTAGCCGCACCGGCATACAATGCCTCGGGTGTTTCGGCATGAAAGCTAGCAAGTGGCAACAGGATTCTATTGGCTAAACGAGACCATAAACAAGCTCGTAAAGCGGTTTCCATGTCACCTTCGAAAATTACGCCACCATTGGATTCTTTAACGTTGCTCGCGTTAAGGCTGCGTATTTCATCGGCAAGTAATAATTCCATGCCCTTAGGTGTGCTTGCAAAAAATGGTATGAGTTTATCAGTCATAGTTAGTGCTGCTCGATAACAATGCTATCAATACGGTTTCTGTGTAAGGTGTTTTGAATTTTATCAACTTGATTGAACTTGTTGAAAGGCCCGGCTTTCACGCGATACCAAATAGAACCTTTATTGTTGGTTTTATCTATTTTTGTTTCTATTCCCAGCATCGCAACTTGAGCTTTCATGGTGTCGGCTTGGCTAAGCCTTCTAAATGAGCCAATTTGCACGTGGAATATACCAATGCGGCCTTTGCCGGTGCCTTCTAAACGACGCATTGTTTCCACTTCGTGATCAGGGATAACCACTTCAACGTCAGGCAAAATAGTATAAAAATCAAAACGTGGTTTGTTATTGGTGCTTTCTTTGGGGGCAGGAGTGGGTTTTTTTATCGCTACTGGCGGGCTCTTTTTAGTTGTTTCTTTATGTGTTCTATTTGGCTGCGTGTTTTCTTGTAAATCCATTAAAAAGATGACGAAACCACCGATCATTAAGCCTGTTACTAGCCACCACCAGCCAGCAATAGGCCTTGCTGTTTTCTTTTTTTTGTTTACGCGATGTTTGTAATCACGTGTCATTACATCGACTCCGGCGCATTTACGCCCAATATAGTTAAGGCATTTTTAATCACTTGCTTGCTTGCTAAAATAAGGCATAAACGTGCATTACGTAACTCAGCATCATCAATAATAAAGGTGTGTGAATTATAGTAACTATGAAATGCTTGTGATAGCTCACGTAAATAGTGTGTTAACTGGTGAGGTTCGTATTGAATAGCTGATTGGGAAAGCTTTTCAGGATAACGGTTTAAGCACTCAATTAGCTTTATTTCATGTTCTTCGGTAAGAGAATTTAGCTTAGCAAGGCCAAGTTCTTTATCTAGCGTAAAGCCTTTTTCGGTTAGCTGACGTAACACACTGCAAACACGCGCATGGGCGTACTGTACATAATATAAAGGGTTTTCGTTGGATTGTGATAAAGCTAAATCAAGGTCAAAATCCATATGTTGTTCGGCTTTTCGCATCACATAAAAATAGCGAGCAGCATCACTGCCAATTTCTTCGCGTAGTTCACGCAGGGTAACAAACTGCCCAGAACGAGTGGACATCTGCATTTTTTCGCCATTTTTATACAGCACTGCAAACTGTACCAGTAAGACATTCAAACGATCGCTATCTGCGCCCATTGCTTGTAAAGCAGCGCGAACTCGCGGTACATAACCGTGATGATCTGAACCCCAAATATCAATAATTTCAAAGCCACGTTCTAGCTTATTCAAGTGGTAGGCGATATCAGAGGCAAAGTAAGTGCTTTGGCCGTTATCACGAATCACTACGCGGTCTTTTTCATCACCAAAATCAGTTGATTTAAACCACCAAGCACCTTCTTTTTGGTACATATGGCCAGATGCTTTAAGCTGCTCGACGGCTTTGTCGATAAGGCCATCTTCCATCAGTGAGCGTTCTGAAAACCAATTATCGTAATGTACGCCAAAGCCTTCAAGGTCGGCTCGTATATCACCAATGATTGATTCGAGCGCTTGATCAAAAATGATTCTGTAACTTTCGTCACCCAACTGTTTTTTAGCACCTTCAATTAGCGCATCAATGTGTTTTTCTTTATCGCCACCGGCTGGTTCATCGGCAATAATGTTTTCAAATACAAGATTAGCGTCAATATTAAAAGTAGCAGCATGCTTGTCTTTAATGGCTTGGGCAATGTCTCGAATATAGCCACCTTTGTAGCCATTACTCGGAAAGATAATTGTTTGCTCAAATAATTCAAGATAGCGTAACCAAACACTGGTCGCCAAAATATCCATTTGTCGGCCAGCATCGTTAACGTAATATTCAAGATGCACGTCAAAACCAACTGCTCGAAGCAAATTGCCTACGGTCGCACCATAAGCAGCACCTCGACCATGTCCAACATGAAGCGGGCCGGTTGGGTTGGCAGATACAAACTCAATTTGTACTTTCTTGCTATTACCAATATTAGAGATACCAAACTGATCAGCTTTTTCAAGCACAGAACCAATAACATGATGCTGGCTGAATTGATTGATGAAAAAGTTAATAAAGCCAGGTCCTGCTAGTTCTACTTTTTCGATAAGGTCATCAGCTGGGAGGTTATCGATAATTGCCTGTGCAATTTCTCTCGGGTTCTTTTTGGCAGGTTTTGCGAGCATGAGTGCAATATTGCTGGCAAAGTCGCCATGTGAAGCATCGCGGGTACGTTCAATTTGAATCGAAGGGCTAATATCTTCAGGCAACACAGCTTGCTGCTGAAGTATTTGGATGGTTTCTTGAATAAGATTGATTAGGCGCTGCTTCATGCGAGATTATCTTCTTTGTAAGTTAAATAGCCTCCTTAAAATCAAAGAGTAACTGTGTTTTTTTGATGTTAAATGGAGTTGTCTATGTATTATCGCTTGTCCTTAGGAACTTGCAACCAAAACTAGTACATCTAATAAAGATCTTGCGGGTCAACGTCAATCGACCAGCGTACTTTACGTGCTGATGGCATTTTTTCAAGCAACGGCAGTAGATGTAATAAAAACTGGTGGCGGCGTTTGCGATCTTCGGTTTGAATTAGTAATTGATAGCGAAAACGTCCGGCGCGTTTCAGCATAGGGGCTGGAACAGGCCCTAGAATACTGACTTTGTCGGTTGATATTTGACGAATATAATTATCAGTATCGTGTAAAAACTGCAATACATCATGCTCATCAATGGCATTAACCCGCAGCAAGGCTTGAAAATGATGTGGTGGCAGCTCTGCAAGCTGGCGTTCATCAAGTGCTTGTTGAGCAAAATGGCCGTAATCAGATGAAATAAGGGTATTTAGCAAAACATGGTCGGGGTGATGCGTTTGAATTAATACCTGACCGGGTTTTTCAGCACGGCCTGCGCGACCTGCCACTTGAATAACTAGCTGAGCCATTTTTTCACTGGCTCTAAAGTCACAGCTAAACAAGCCCGCATCAATATCAACAATGCCAACCAGAGTAACATCGGGGAAATGGTGACCTTTAGCAAGCATTTGTGTGCCGACTAAAATTTTTGCGCCACCTTGATGAATTTCATCAATAGCTTGTTGCAAGCTGCCTTTTTTACGAGTGCTATCACGATCAATGCGGATAACAGGAATACCCGTAAATAACTGGTTTAGAGTTTGTTCAATGCGCTCGGTACCTAAGCCTAAAGGAAATAATTCATCTTGTAGGCATTCTGGGCAGGTTT
>Ga0209081_1002009_pt1 | contig 11928 bp, 9 predicted proteins | sample GOMGulsemesocosm_4_FD_184636 | JGI IMG/M metagenome (GOLD analysis project Ga0209081, IMG submission 184636) | Methane-oxidizing microbial communities from mesocosms in the Gulf of Mexico - GOM15B Gulf of Mexico (SPAdes) (version 2) | ecosystem: Environmental > Aquatic > Marine > Cold seeps... | reverse complement strand
GTACTAAATTTACTCTATTTGCTAATCAAGCGTTAGCACAACAACGAACACATTTTACCTTAACACTTTCTGCTAATGAACAAGTCAGTCTTAACACCCGTATTTTATATCGAGGTATTGAAATTGGTGCAATTCATAACATCAACCGTCAGGGTGAAATCAATCAATTAGCTGTAGGTTTATTACCTGAGTATCAATATATTTTACGTGCTGACACCCAGTTTTGGTTAGCTAAGCCTAATCTTAGTTTGTCTGGTGTAACCGATACCGATGCCCTACTAGGTGGCAGTTATATTACCTTTAATTTAAATAATACTAACAGCGGTGTTAGAACTGCTTTTGAATTATTAACAGCCCCGCCAGCAAAGCCTGCTAGCGCTTTAGGGTTACAGTTAAGTTTAATAGCCAAAGATGCTAAGGTCGCAACGCCTGGTAGTCATGTTAGTTATCGAGGTGTCATTGTTGGTCAAATTGACAATGTTACCCTAGATAAAAAATCTGATCAGGTATTAGTAAATATTACCATTGACCAAGAACATCAAGCGTTAATCAAAGCGAATACTCGTTTTTATAATGCTAGCGGTATCATTATAAACGGTAACTTAAGTGATTTTATTGTTAAAACCGAATCTATAGATGCCATATTGCGAGGTGGTATTAGTTTTTATAATCCTAATATAAAACAACAAGGACTTAAAAAAGTACCTGAATTAGAAACTTTTCATTTGTTTGATCACATAGAGCAAGCGGAAAGTTCAGGTTTAAGCATCAGTATTAATTTTAACAATTATAGCGGATTAAAGGTTGGTACTAAGGTTGTGTATCAGCAACAAGAACTAGGCGCAGTTGAACGACTAATATTTTCTGATGACAACGTTGGTGTTACCGCTATGGTATTGCTTAATGATATTGGTGCTAAATACGCTAAAGTGGGTAGCCAATTTTGGTTGGAAGAACCTGAAATAGGTTTAGTTGGCTCAAAAAATATTACGGCTTTACTTGATGGTGCCTTTATTGGTTTATTGCCTAACAATATTACGAATATACACACTACGGAGTCAGAAGTTAATACCGTGTTTCATGCCCTTGAATTACCACCAACGGTAACAAGCTTACCTTATGGCCTAAATATCAAATTAGCCGCGCAGAAGCTTGGATCGGTGCGGGTTGGTAATCCGGTACTATATCGCCAGGTAAAAGTTGGCAAAGTAATTGGTATTGATTTATCACCTACAGCCGATACCGTCAATATTTTTATTAACATTGCTAAACGTTACGCGCCACTGGTTAATAATGGTAGTAAATTTTGGAATACTAGCGGTATAAATATCGAAGCTAGTATTTTTTCTGGTGTAAATATTGAATCAGAATCTATTGAAACATTAATTGCTGGTGGTATTGCTTTTGCTACCCCTGAACTAGACGATGACGATACCTTTCAAAGTAGCCATATTCAACGAAATAATACCCAAGATGATAATCCACGTTTTGTGTTACATCAAAATGTAAATAGCGATTGGCTTGAATGGCAAACTAAAATTACACTCGATGAACCAAGATGATTATTGTGATTCTACTTTGCTGATATCACTAAACAGATGATTAGATAATACAAAAGCATATTACCCCGAATAGCTCATTAATGATCAATCTTATATTAACGATTTTCTAGGCGGTTAAAATCCAACAAGCCTGCAGTATCCGCTTGATTTTTCTTATACCAAGCATGTAATTTATCAGCGTATAGCCAAAAATCTTTATTCGTGCGGCGTATGCCATAGTTATCTTTCAACTGGCTATAATCCGCTTCGGTTTTCACCAATTCAACTGCATCAACAAAGTTATCCAGCTGTTGTTCCGTAACTTGAAAAAAGGCATTTGGGTAAGTACCAACAATACCTGCAACAACCGTTAAGCTATCTTCTTTGGGAAGACGGCGATCACTTTCTGAAAATAAATGCGCAACATTGCTATGAGCGCTATTGTTAATTAAACTGTAGAAGAAATAGCCTTGTTTCATGGTTACCATTAAATAGCTAACTTGAGATAAAACAGTAACTCCAGCACCTATTTTGTTGTTCAGTCGTTGTAACTTAGCGTCATTTTTACTATTTTTTTTACTTGCTAGCTTGTGCCTATTTACGTTGATATTATTTGTGTGCTGCCCGACTAAAGTTAATAGTTCTTTTTTAGAATCCTGTGTTTTATAATGAATATTACTTTGCGGCAATTGCTCGAATGCACCAGAAAAAATATATTCTTTAACGGCATCATGAGTACCTCTATACCAATATTCATAAAGACTACGGCGCTCTTTTTTCGGTAACAAAGCAATAAAATTACTTTCAGCTTCCATTCGTAAAAAGTCCATATATAAACGGGTTTTTAGTTGATGACCTACGCTGCCGTAAACATCAAAACCAGCCACTAATAAATAATGAATTCGCTCTAATATCGGATAAGTAATAAACCAAGCTGTTTTTGGCGTTTGGCCAACAAAACCTTGCAGTACTGTAGCACTATCAAAATGACGAAATATTGTTAATGATGCGTTTGGGTTACCCTCACCAGACCAAATTAAATCTAAATCGAGATCACTTTGTTTAAATCCTACCTTATTGAAAAAATTTGATTTGTTTTTTAAATAATGTTGCTGATTTTCAGCATAAGAATTCCAGTATAGTAAAGATAACATTTTGTCACTTGTACTCGCGGGTAGTTGCAGTAAATCACTATTCTCATCAATAAAACCGTCACTATGAAATTCAGTAATATTATTTGGATCAGCAAAAAACACCCAAAAATGATCTTGAATTACATTTAATGCTATTTGTCCTCTACATACAGGCCCTTTTATAAAGTTCATAATAGAGAACTTCGCTTGGTCTAACAAAAATCTATAGCGAGATTTTACGGGTATTGACCTAAATGTTATAAAGGGATTAGTCGATGTTTCTAATTGATAATTAGGTAACTGTTCTACTTGATAATCTGGCGCTATAAATAATTCATTAAAATAAATAAGTTTTGTTAGATCAAAAGAATAAGGCATATGCCTTTTAGCAATAATAGTGTCGTTATTTTTGACTAGTCGATAATAAACCTGTTGTACTTTTTCAGCTTTATTCGTTTCAGAAAAAGGATTATCAAAGGGTCTTCTACTATTAATGATAGCAACACTTTCCCCTGGCGGAGTACTTGAACGTACCAACTTAAAATAACTATTACTCGATTGTTTAAAAAACAAATTGGCAAGATATAAATGTTCGTATATATAACGAGAAACTAACTGGTGTTTATTAGTACTGTTATTTAACCATGCTTCCCATTTGCTTATTATTTTTGCTTGTGATGCATCAATGGATTGCTCTTGAGGCAAAATTGCGCCATTTTCTAGCCAAGTAGCTAATACTTGGTATTCTTCATTAGTTAAGGCAGGAAGGGCATAAGGCATACCGGCTAAAGGATTATTTTTCTGATATTGTGGAAATTCTTCAATGGTTGGACACTGTTGAGTACGATCGAGAGAAACATCAAAACTATCATCTAACAAATCAGTATCAGGCAAAGGATGTTGCTGTTTTAATCGTAACATTTGATACATAAGCCCAGCACTTTTATTAGCTAGTGGTGTTTGTTCTCGTTCATTCAATACGGAAAAGAAACCGTTTGATCGCAAAGGTTGTAAATCTTTTAAACTTAACTGACTTGATGTGCTCAAGCTGTTGTTATAATCGGCAGTAAGTAATCGATCACCATTGTATACTAGCTTTTTATTAGCACCGCGCTGTAAACCGGCAAGGCTTTCTAATTTCAACTGGCAAGGTGCATCATAGCAGCCATGGCAAACTACGCAGCGATTATCAATAATACCTTTAATGTTTTTATGAAAAGACACCTGTTGAGCTGCTGCCGATGGTCTGGTTAACCTGTTTTCAGGGTTTGATTCACCATAAAGTTTATTAAGCTCTATACTGGCAATAGTGGCACAACCAGACAAGCATAACATCGCTAATAATATGCGAAAATTCATAATAAGTACTCGTGTTTAGTTGTTAATAAATAAGCTTAAAATAAACATTAAGTTTATGTTATTTGGCTATTAAGGGCAAATAATGGCAGCCGTATTTAGCTGTGTCAATGAAGCCGAACAACCCATTTTATTCAGTTTTTACTTGCCTGTATGTCAGATTTAAATCACTTTTTTTGAGCAACAAAATATTATTACCAAGTTCTGAAAAGTTGATGTAAAGTTATATACGTAAATTGATTCGATAAACTTAACAAAATGAGAATGGCTACTTAAATTATGCCCGAGCTACCAGAAGTAGAAGTTTGCCGGCGTGGAATTGAACCACACGTATTAGGCCAAAATGTCAGTCATGTCGTCGTCCGTAATGCGAAAATGCGCTGGCCAATTACCCCGACGATTAATGAGGTTGGCGGTGAAAAAATTACTAAGATTAGTCGCCGTGCTAAATACCTTTTGCTTGAAACGGAGAAAGGCACGTTAATATTACATTTAGGTATGTCAGGCACAATTAGAGTTATTGACAAAGACACGCCTGTTACTAAACACGACCATTTTGATTTAGTATTAGAAAGCGGCTTAACCTTGAGACTTAATGATCCTAGACGTTTTGGTTGTGTTCTATGGGTCACAGAAAATATTAATGAGCATGCATTAATTAAAAAACTTGGTCCAGAGCCTTTATCCACTGACTTTACAGATGATTGTTTATATAAAAAATCACGTAAAAAAACAGTCGCCATAAAAACTTTTCTAATGAACAATCATATCGTTGTTGGTGTAGGTAATATTTATGCAAATGAAAGTTTATTTAAATCAGGAATTGATCCAAGAAAACAAGCAGGTAAAGTTTCAAAAAAGCATTACATTGAACTAACTAAACAGATTAAACAGATACTTAGCGCAGCAATTGAGCAGGGAGGTACTACCTTAAAAGACTTCACTCAAACCGATGGTAAACCGGGATATTTTGCGCAATCTTTATTTGTTTATGGCCGAGCAGGAGAAAAGTGCTTAACTTGTCGAGAAATATTGTTAGAAATTCGACAATCAAACCGCAGTTCAGTGTATTGTCCGAACTGCCAACAATAACTTCTACTCTTAGATCCTTTTGTGTCTGATATCACGACTGATTTTAGGCTAGTTTTTGATCTAATACTGTTTTTACAATAGGGTTAACAAACTTACTAACATCTCCAGAATGTAGTGCAACTTCTTTAACCAAAGTCGAAGAAATAAAAGAATTTCCTTCCGCAGGCGTTAGGAATATTGACTCTAAATCAGGTGATAACTGCCTATTCATGTTCGCTAACTGAAATTCATATTCAAAATCTGATACTGCTCGTAAACCTCGAATAAGGACTTTTGCTCGATTTTTCTTAGCAAAATCAATAAGCAAACCACTAAAGCCAACCACTGTTACATTATTGAGATCAAAGGTGACTTGTTTAATCATATCAACTCTTTGCTCAAGCGAAAAAAGTGGTTTTTTACTGGGGCTTGAAGCAACACCAATAATAACCTCTGAAAATAAGCGGCTTGCACGAACAATTAAGTCAGTATGCCCATTCGTGACAGGATCAAATGTTCCAGGATAAATTGCTTTTATGTTCATAAATTTATATACAGTATTCAAAAGGTAATTAGCGTCATTGTAATGGTTTACTCAAGTTTTTAACAAGCGTAAGCGTAAAAAAATTATAAATTGAATTAATTTTCTGTATTTGACGCTTTCATAATTTGAAGATAACGATTAAAGGGTTTGCTCAAAAAAACTATTTTAATCGGGTTTTTAATAGTATTATGACAGATTAGAATGGATTAACGTTAGCTATGAAAAAGAAGTAACTTTTTATGAAGACCCGCAATAAAATAATTCAAGCAAGCATCATATTATTTAATGAGCAAGGCGAACGAAATGTTACGACTAATCATATTGCTGCCCATTTAGGTATTAGCCCGGGTAATTTGTATTATCATTTTCGAAATAAAGAAGATATTATTTTATCAATTTATGACGAATACGCACGTGATTTGTTACTTGATACCTTTGCTCAAGTAAACAGTGATCTGAAACCGCTTGATGCGCTTATTTCATATATGGATGCGGTTTTCCAGATGATGATGAAGTTTCGCTTTTTTTATAGTAACTTGCCTGTATTACTTGATAAAAGTCCAAGTTTACGTGAAAAATATGTTGAAGTGCAACATTATATTGCAGAGCGTGTTAGCCAGTTACTTCTTTCTTTACGAAATGATGAAATCATTAATTTTAATGATGATGAATTAGCAGATATAGTTAGTATTCTTAGAATTGTTAATACCTTCTGGCTAAGTTTTTATCAGACCCAACATGTTGTTACAGATATCAATGATCCAGTATTTTATCAAGGAGTATTAAAGATATTAGTGATTTTACGGCCTTATACTACTAAATCTGCGATGCCTGAATTAATAAAAGCAAAGGAAATATATCAACAACGTTATCAAGATGCTTTAGATGCAGCATAGTTAGCGTTCAGATAGCCCCCAAGTAGCCTTCAAGTAAAAACTGCCAATTATCATCAGTAAAATGAAAGTTATCAAGTTGGTTAAGTTCCTTATTAAAAGAGCGCTGCAGGCGTTCCATATTACCTTGTTGCCAGTTTTTCTGACTCGCATCTCGAATTTCTCCACGATCAAAATCAATTAAAAACACCTGTTCTTGTTCATTTATTAAAATATTATGGGCATTTAAGTCATGGTGATAAATATTATTATTATGAAAACGCCTAATCGTTGCGCCTATTTTTTGCCATAAGACTGGAGGTATTTCTTTCTTTGATAAAATAGCGACTAAATCTTGTGCCTGTTCAATGCGAATACTGAGTAAGTCCGCTTGGTAAAATAATCCATGTTTTACTACTTTATATGCGATAGGTTTTGGTGCAGGTAATTTAAGACCTTGCATATAAGCAAGCAAATCAAATTCGCGGGCAGCACGGGTATTTTTTTGTGAGCTAAACCAGTAACTATCTTTGACCATTTCACCGATTAAACCACCCCGATAATAATGCCGCAATACCCAGTGTTGCTCTGGTTTGGTGCTGGAAACATAGCAAACAAACCAGGTAGTACCCCGCCCTTGTGCAGATCCCGTTACAGCATGCTTAGCTTGCCAATATTGTGGATTGAGCATTTCAGGGGAAAACTCAATAATTGCATTACTATCATAAAGACAGTACGTATTACCTTGTTGCCATACTTTTATGTTATCAGCTTGTTTCATTTAAAAGCCCTTCTACCGCTGCCAATGTTCGCTTACTAGCACCTTGGTTTTCTATTACTACTTGATATGCATTTAAGCCTAATACTATAGCTTGTTCGCTATTTTGTAATAAACTCAATACTGCGATTGCTAACATCTCCGCTTGTTCCTTTGGATCAGTGGTACTTGTTAGCTGGACAATACCTTCTTGCTGTTGTAATTGCGTTAAAACTTCACTGAAGTTACTCATATCATTACCAACAACAATCGGCTTTTTAAATAATGCTGGCTCAAGTGGATTATGACCACCAATATCACTAAAGCTACCTCCCATAGTGACAATAGAAGCTAAGGCATATGCTGGCATTAGCTCACCCAACGTATCTAACAACCAGATATCTTGATTGATTACAGGAATATTATCACTGCGTTTCACTAAATTAAAACCCTTCGCTTGACACAATTGAGCAACCAATTGAAAACGTTCAGGGTGGCGAGGTACAAGTACTAACAATAATTTGGGGAACTTCTGCTTAATTTGAGAAAAAGCAGCTAAGGCAATATTTTCATCCCCATCATGGGTGCTTGCTACTAACCATATTTGACGATTTTCAGGCAGCAGCTTCTTTAATGAAACTATTTTTGTATTAATACTCGTATTAGTACAGAGATCAAATTTTAAATTACCAGAAACTTCACAACGTGCCCTTGTTCCACCTAAGAATAGAAAACGCTGAAAGCTTTCTTCACTTTGGCATAAAATTTTATTAAAGCAATTTAATGTAGGTTCTATTAGGGGCCTTAACTTTTGATAACGAGTGATTGAATTTTGTGACAATCGTGCATTAATCAATAAAAGTTTAATTCTTTTATTTGCACACTGTTGAATCATGTTTGGCCATAATTCCGTTTCCATAAAAATCATAAGCTTAGGCTGTAGCCTTGAAAGGAAAAGTTGCGTACAAGGAAATAAATCTAAGGGTAAATAACTGTGTTGAACCTTAATACCAAACGTTTTTTGAACTTGAATGGATCCTGTTGGAGTAAATGTGGTCAAGGTTATGGGTAGTTCAGGGTGGCTTTGTAATAATTGATTTACAAAAGGTGATAAAGCTATTACCTCGCCGACACTCGCTGCGTGTATAATAATACCTCCTTTTTTAACTGGCTTTGAAATAAACCCTATTCGCTCAGCCAGTCTTTGTCTGTATTGATAGTTTGTTCTTGAGCGCAGTAATAAGGCCGCTATTAATAACGGAAGTAATAATAAAAATAATAAACGATAAATAAGTAACGCAAACATAAATTTTTCTTTGGCTAGTTTGTGTTAGATTATACCTAAGTTTTATTAATTAGAAATAGCAAGTATGTCTTCAACCATAGAGCCAACATTCATTCATATGCAAGTACTAGAATTAGTAGAAGTACTCGATGACGATAGTCATATAGTGGTTGATATTCGTGATGCCAATTCATTTGCTAATGGTCGAATTAAAGATGCAATTCATCTCACCAATGAAAATATTAGTGACTTTTTACGCGAAGCCGATCCTGACTCTCCTGTAGTCGTTTGTTGCTATCATGGTCACTCAAGTCAACAAGCTGCGCAGTTTTTGATCAGCCAAGACTTCACTCAAGTATACTCCCTTGATGGTGGCTATACTCAATGGCAATTACAACATTCCGATAAAATCTCCCGTTAAGGATAAAAATGAATCAGCAAGGATATGAGCATTTATCACCCTTAGTAGAGTTAGAACAAAGGAATATAGCTCAATTATTTACTAATTACTTGGTGACTTTGGGTATTCCTGCGCAAGTTATTAGTGAGAAAAAGAACCTACTTTCCGATAAATCAACATTAATTTATGTTGTTCTATGCCCACGCACTGATATTATCCAAGCTAAACACGAGTTTGAGTTATTCATTCAACACCCTTATCACAGTAAATATCAACAGGCAGCCTGGCAAGAAGGGAAAACGGTTACTGTTGGCAGTAATGATTTAACTTTATTAACTACCTTCAAAGAAAATTTTCTTGCTCATGCTGGCGTTGTGACGTTAGTTATTTTTGTTTTATGTTGGTTAGTTTTTTTTGCTAGTAATATTGGTTGGGCACGTTCAATTTTTCAACATTTACGTTTTTATGATCAATTATCTCTTGATGCATTTATCAATGAGCCTTGGCGACTTTTAGGCCCTGTTTTTTTTCATTTCTCATGGTTACATATTGTTTTTAATAGCATGTGGTGGTGGCAGCTTGGTGGAGAAATTGAAAAAAAACTAAGTAAGGGTACGTTAGTCAATTTACTACTTATTTCAGCCATTATTTCTAATATAGGACAGTTCTTTGTATCTGGCTCTAATTTTGGCGGCTTATCTGGCGTTGTTTATGCGTTGGTTGGCTTTGTTTGGTGGATGGGATATTTAGCACCAGAAAAAGGTTTGTCGTTATCTAAACCTATTGTTGGCTTTTTATTATTTTGGATTGCGCTTGGTTTTGCTAACTTGTTACCTATAAATATGGCTAATACTGCCCATTTACTCGGTTTGCTTTCAGGTTGTTTTTTTGCGGTATTAAAAGTAAAAATTTTTCATAACTCATAATTGGCAGCTCGTCATGCATATGTACCAAGAACATTCCAAATTAATGAAGGAATAGGGATGATCTGGTCAAGTAAATTCAGTTACTCTAGTTAAGGTGCTTTTTCTAACTCATTATTTTTTAAGTCAAAATAATTAACCTACGATGCTCTAATACCATTTTGATTAAATTTGCGATCTAATTGATTTTATTTTTCATACACCAATATCTATGGCTATGTTCACACTTGGATCTATTGATTTTAAATTTCTTATCACCAAGGAAGTTAATGGGCGAATGTAAGTTCGTTTAATAGCTCTTTCTCATATCAAATCTGGTGCCAATAATACCCAAGCCGCACGAAATTTACATATTAGTAGACGTATTGTTAATGATTGGGTTAAACGATTTTATGAACAAGGTATTTATCCTCACCATGTAGCACAGTGGAAGCTCGATTTTGCTAGCGGCAGTCAGTCCGATAATAAGCCAGTTTCGCGTAATGAAGTTAAGACTTTGAAAAATGAAAATAAAGCATTAAAAAAAGAATTAAACCGTAAAGATAAAGCGTTAGCGGAAACCGCAGCCTTGTTAGTTCTCCAAAAAAAAGTCCACGAGATCTGGGGAAACGACGAGGACAGCTCACTATGAGTAACGAGCGAGTAAACATTATTACGTTAATCACCGAAGCATGTAGTTCAGGAGCCAAACAAGAAAACGCCTGTAATATCATTGGTATCAGTAGCAAAACGTTTCAGCGCTGGAATGGAAATCTGATTAAACAAGATGGTCGTATAGATCCACAGCATAGCCCTAAGCATAAATTAACAGAGCTAGAGCGACAGCGCATAATTAAAGTCGCTAATGAGCCAGAATTCGCGAATTTACCACCTTGCCAGATAGTACCGAGATTAGCGGATGCAGGTATTTATATTGCTTCTGAAGCGAGTTTTTATCGTGTATTAAACGAGCATAATCAATTAAAGCATCGTGAAAAAAGCAAACCTGCTCGCCAAGTTAATAAACCAAGAGCGCTAACAGCAATAGTACCGAATCAAATTTATACTTGGGACATCACTTATTTACCAACACAAATTAAAGGGATCTTCTTATATTTGTATCTAGTTATAGATATTTACAGCCGAAAAATTGTTGGTTGGCAAGTACATCATGAAGAGCGAAGTGATTTAGCCGCAGATTTGATGACCGACATATGTCAGCGAGAGCAAGTTAAACGTAACCAGGTCACCCTACATTCTGATAACGGCAGTCCAATGAAAGGCGCGACAATGCTGGCAACGTTACAAGAATTGGGTGTTGTACCATCGTTTAGTAGGCCATCGGTGAGTAATGATAATCCGTATTCAGAGTCAGTATTTCGCACCTTAAAATATCGCCCTGAGTACCCAGAAAAGCCTTTTTCAGATATAGGAGAGGCAAGAACGTGGGTAAGTGGATTTGTGCAATGGTATAACATTGAACACCGCCACAGCGGGATAAAGTTCACCACGCCACAAGAGCGTCACTGCGGTAAAGATATTGAAATATTGGCAAAGCGTAAATTAGTCTATAAACAAGCTAAATTAGAAAACCCGAGTCGATGGTCAGGTGATATTAAGAATTGGGATCATATTGGAGAAGTTTATCTCAACCCTGAAAAGGGAAAATCAGAGATAAAAAAATCTAAGGCGGCATAAATTTAAACTTTTGGCGACAACTAACTTGAAAAACGCCGAAGACAAAACAAGCTAGCAAATAGGTGTTTCAATGGTTATGACGATATAGTAGAGCAGTGTTCTCAGGCTTGGAATAGCTTTAGAACTGATATATATCTAGGTATGAAATGTTGTAATAATGAGTTAAATTCAAGAGTGTAAATGATCATATATTTAATAAAACTGCAATAATGACTGGCTGATTTACGCAAAGCCCAAGCAAGTACACTTTTACTATATTTCACATAGCAAAAAGCCCGCAACATTGTTGCGGGCTTCTCTTAATAGGCGTTTAGCAATGTCCTACTCTCACATGGGAACTCCCACACTACCATCGGCGCTACTGCGTTT
>Ga0209081_1002008_pt1 | contig 11931 bp, 5 predicted proteins | sample GOMGulsemesocosm_4_FD_184636 | JGI IMG/M metagenome (GOLD analysis project Ga0209081, IMG submission 184636) | Methane-oxidizing microbial communities from mesocosms in the Gulf of Mexico - GOM15B Gulf of Mexico (SPAdes) (version 2) | ecosystem: Environmental > Aquatic > Marine > Cold seeps... | reverse complement strand
TACTTTTGTTTGTACTTTTGTTTGTACTTTCGTTTGTAGTAAGCTTTTAATCAATATTTGATCTTCTAATAAACCTGTATCGGTTACTAATTCTCTTGCTTTTTCAAGGGCAAAAGTTAATGATTTTTCAGACGTTACCTTAGCAGACTCAAGCACTTCAAACTGTTGTTTTGCACTTTGTTCTTGCCCTAAAAGCTGCTGTAACTGCGCGGTAATACTTTGTTGCTCGGTTTGTTGTTTTAAAAGCTTAGCTTTAGACTCGCCTGTTTGCTTATCAATTGTTTTCTTAATATAATCAAATGATTGCTCTACAAGTTGACTATAACCCATTGCTACAAAAGTGGTTACGCGTAACTTTACTTTAGCATTGATATATTGTTGAAGTTCTACTTCTTGTTGTTTAACCTTGGTTAGTTGCAACTCTGTTTCAATAACCTGTGCATTAAGTAAAGCCAAAGCTTGCTTGAGGTCTGTTAAGCGTAAATCTAACGCTTGTTGTTGTGCTGATTTTTGCTCAAATAATATAAGTTGTTGCTGCAATGTTTTCAGCCAAGATTTAACACTAAATGTAACGCTAATATTCATATTAACATTAACGGCGTCATCTTTAGTTGGTAAACTTTGATCAAACAAACCTTCAAGTTGCATACTATTAATATCATCAACGAGCAACGTTATCATGTTGTTGTGTTCAGATTTAAGTTGCTGTAAATCAATATTTTGTTGCGATTTTTTCTGTTGAGCAGAGTTTATCTTTTCATCAACAAGTGTTATTTGGTGTTGTGTTTGGGTTATTAAATTAGTGGCTATTTGTTGCTGTTGATTGGTTTCATTAATTTGCTTACTGAGTTGATGAAAGCTTGTAGTAAATTCTTTTAATTGCGCTACTTGCTCGCAATTTTTATCTAAAGCCTGAGATAGTTTTACCGCATCTGTTAGCTGTAAATTTTCAGTTAACTCACTTTCAGCTAACTCATTTTTAGATTCATCCTTTTTAGCTAATTTAAGCGTGTCAAAGTTTGTGCTTATTTCAGCTTGTTCAACCGTTATTTGTTGTTCTCTGTCTACATTTACTTTTATATCTGCTTTTAATTGGCTTTCTTTTACCGCGAGATCTTTCCCTTGCCGCTCTAATAACTCTAATTCGGTATTGATTTTTTGTAATCGGTTTTGTTGTTCATCTAGGCTAATAGCTTGATACTGAGCAATAGCAGGATGCTCAAGAGAACCACATAAAGGGCAAGGTTCATCAGGTTGTAGCTTAGCCCTATGATCACTAAGTGCCATAATAGTTTGCTGCTGAGCAATTAAAGTTTCAACATCAAGTTTTTGTTGTTTTAACGCTGAGAATTGTCGGCGCAATTCAGAGAGCTGTAATTCAACTTTTTCTAACGTCGGTATTAAATTGCATTGTTGTGCCGTTAATTGCTGTTGATCTGCTACAAGTGTGTTGTAGCGCTTAGCTAATTGCCATGCTTGGCTATGAAGGTGTTGTTGCTGATTGCAATGGCTGGTTTGCTCGTTTAACTGTTCATTGGTGAGTGTGTCTGCAAAAAGTCCTAAGGAATTCAACAAGGTAGCATGATGACTAAACAACTGTTGTTGCTTTAATTCAACGTTATTTAATTGAATAAGTAAATTTTGTTGTTGTTTCTCGTGCTGATTTAATTGCTTGTGTTGATTTTTTTGTTCATCAATAAGTTGCTGATTATTATTTTGATTTAGCGTTATCTGTTGTTCTTTTTCCGCCGTTTGCGTTGTTATTTGTGTAATTCTATCTACTTGGCTGTCCCACAAAGGCCGTTTTTCTTTTACATGCGTTAATGCTTGATATTTAGCAAGGTAAGCATGTAGTTCTACACTATCTTTTACTTGTTGATCTTGCTCTATTTGGCTTTGCTGTTGCTTTTGTTTTGATTGCTGAAAAGCTTGCTGTTGCTGATTTTTTTGCTCTATGGTGTCTACTAATTGTTTATTAAGATGCGCTATTTCATTATTTAAAGGCAAAATATCATTAACAAGTTTAGCTTCGATAACATTATGCTCTGCTTGCTGTGTTTTTTGACTTGTTAAACATTCATCAATAATTAATTGACCGGCTTGTACTGCGGCTGTCGCTTGCTTACTTTGTACCGAAAGCATATCAAGTTGCGCTAATTGTTTTTGCTGAGCTTGATCAGCTAAATGTAAGTCTTTTAATGCCAAGTAACTGTTTTGTATTAAACTAATTTGTTTACTTTGCTCGCTGCTTTTTGCTTGTTCGGTGTGCAAATCTAATAGTGCTTGCTCCGTTAACAAGCTAACACCTTCAGCTTTAGCTTGTATAAGATGTAAAGATTTCTCGGCCGCTTTGTGATTTTCAAAAACTTGTTGTGAAATATCACCGTATATTTCAGTACCGGTTAATTGTTCAAGCAATTGCGCTCTGTCGTTCGCAGGCGCATTTAAAAATGCCGCAAATTCGCCTTGTGATAGCATCATTGATTTTCTAAAACGAGAAAAATCAAGACCGGTGATCTCAGCAATTTTACTACGCACAGTTTTAAGTTTCTCAGCGATAATAGTGCCATCAATCAAAGCTAGCTCAGCTGTTGGATCTAATAAATTACCCTCGACTTTATTGCGAGCACGTTTCTGACTCCAAAAAGCACGATAAACCTGCCCTTTTACTTCAAACTCGACTTCTGCCAGACAGTGAGCGGTAAAACGTGTCATTAACTGATTTTGTTTTTTAGAAATGGCTGATCCCGAAGAGGAATTTAGCCGAGGTGTTTGATGATAAAGTGCTAAGCAAATAGCATCTAAAATAGATGTTTTACCCGCACCTGTTGCACCCGTGATAGCAAATAAGCCATTACGGTCAAACGGCTCTTGGGTAAAGTCTAACTGCCATGCATTTTTTAGGGCATTAATATTTTCGAAACGTAAACGTAGTATTTTCATGATTTACCTGCCGCTTGCACTTGCTCTACTGTTTGTTTAAACAAGGTTTGTAACTTTTCTTTACGTGCTTGTCGCTGAGCTTGTTGTTCATCTTCATCAACGTCTTTTGTTTCAATACTTAACCAAGGCTCTTGTTGTAAGCGCGAGTCAAAAACATCCATTAAGGTTAATTCATTTAACGTGCTTTGATTTTGTTGGCTTTGTAACATTAACCGCTTTCTAACTTGTTTTTCACGCCTAACTAATAATACTTCCACAGGAAAGTTTTTAACTAAAGCCATAATTTTTGGCTGTAAGTCGGTTAGTAAACTCGCATCTGACAATTCAATATCTAACCATACTGTTTTATTTTCTAGCGCTGGTGTGTCTATTGATGTTGGTGTTGGTTTTGGTGTCGATGTTTGCTTTTTAACGGGTGCGTTTTGTGCTTTGAACTGTTCTTCGATCAACGCTTCTATGTCTTGAGTTAACTTAGCTAACGACGTTTTAACCATGGCTAACGGCTGAACACATGGCACAATTAAATCAGTAACCTTGCTGAGCTTTGCTTGTTCAAAATCGACCATTAACACACGTTTATTTTGTTTTGCTTCATCAAAACTTAGTGCGATTGGCGAGCCGCAATAACGAATATGATCAGTTTTTCCTACTTTTTGCGAACGATGGATATGCCCTAGAGCAATATAATCAGCAGCAGGAAAGGCATTACTGGGTAGCGCTTCTAATGTGCCAATATAAATATCTCTTACTGAGTCTGAAGTGGTCACTCCAAGAGCGGTTAAATGTCCTGTAGCAATAATAGGCATTGCGATATGACTTTCTTCAACAAGCTGTTGAGCATGTTCAAACAGTTTTTGATAATGGTCAATAATCGCTTGCTGCAAGCTTTTAGCTTTATCATTAGCTGATTGTCCTGCTTGGCTTTTAATAATATCGCGAGGGCGAATAAATGGCACAGCACAGATCACCGCTTGTGGTTTATTCTGTTTATCTTTTAACACAAAGACTTGCTTTGCTAAGTTAGTGCTTATGTTGGTATCAGTGACATTGGCAATAACATGAGTTGATAAGGCACTAAGAAGATCTTTAGATTCTGCCAACATACTAACAGAGTCATGATTGCCGGCTAACACAATCAATTGACAGTCAAGACTTTGCAAATCACTAATAAAATTAAAATACATTTGCCGCGCGTAACTTGGCGGTGTAGCGGTATCGAAAATATCACCCGCAACGATAATAGCATCAACCTGATGAGTTTTAGCTTGTTCTAATAACCAAAAAAGAAACTGTTGATGTTCATAAGCACGGCTTTTACCGTAAAAATACTGACCTAAATGCCAATCTGAGGTGTGGATGATACGCATAAAAAATTACAAGTTAATAAATATTATAGACGAATGATTCTACCTGACTGGTGATAATAAGCCACTTATACCCAAGTCACCTCAAAATGTATGCTTTACTGAAATTAGAAATACTTTTAGATAAGGCATTGAATAAGCTACATCCGTGTAGCCTTCTTATCAAAATCCTATAGAAATCCTAGAAAGTTAATGTATAAATAGATTTATTTTTCTACTAATTAAGCGGATCATGATCATCGCTATATGATAATGAATCACTCAATCAAGTGTCTTTTTCTTTAAAAGTTTATAATCAAAACGTCTAACGAGCAATAAAACTAATCCTAATATAAGATAATAAGAGAAACTACCGCTACTTGATTTTTCTGGTGCTGTTTCTTTGGCTATGGTGGCATTTGAAAACACCGCAATACCACCGGGATCATCAATAACACCGTTAGCTATACCGTCATTGTCATTTGCACCACCATCTTCAATAAATAAGCGCAAACAGACATTGCCAACAATAAGTCCTTCTTGGTATAAGTCACTTTGTGGTGGTGGGCACACACCGTTAATGGCAACACTTGATGAAATGACATTATTAGCGTCAACAATAAAATCTTGCCAGCTATTTTCTATGGTAAATTTACGATAAACAGCATAATCTTCAATAGCTTGTGAAAGTGGCAAAACAATAGAAATCGATCTACCAAAGGGAGTGATATGGTGTATTTCAAAATCAAAGTATCCACCTTTATGTGCTAAATTATCTGAGTTAATTAAGCCTGTGGCATCAATTTCTTGTTGTGATAATTGCACACCATCTGAAAACTGCAGTCGCGCATATTTACCTAATTGTAGATGTAAACCAGGTTCGGTTTCTGCCAACCTTACTATCGATGAATTCACATGTAAGGGTTGCAAGTATGGGATAGTTGAAACATCTAAAAATTCAGGTAAACCATCATGATCATTGTCAGCATACCCTTCATTAATGTCGGTAATACCATCTCGGTCTGTATCAGTGTTACTTAATCGTGCTAAATAATCGACTAAAGAAAAGGTGAATAGTTTTTTTTGTGCTAAAGGTTCACTTCCTCTATTAGTAGTATTGCCGCTGTCAGTTACCGTGACTGATATGGCTATTAAGCCTTTATTTACATCAGGTAAAGCAATATTAGTTGGATTAATAAACACTTTGCGTTGATTAGCACTAATTTGTGCAGATAAATAATCAGGTAATTGCCAGTCAATTATATGGGTATCTTGCGTATTTGAATCACTGATTGTTAAATTAATCACCGCTTCACCAAGGTTCTTAGCTATTTGATTACTTGCAATACCATTTTGTTGTAACGATAGGGTTATGTTAGGGGCAACATTTGTTTCTACCACATTAATGATGTGCTGGCTGTGGATGCCGCCATTCACCCCTTGTTCAAAGGTTATAATGAGTTGTTCTTGCCCTTCAAGTTCAAAATCAGTATTAAGTATAATATCAATATAGCCTTCAGTGCCTTGGTTTATCACTATTTTATGACTACTGAGTTGATAATCTGCGTTATCAACAGAGCCAGTAATAGTAAAAGGCAATTCAAGTGGGTATACAGGGGAAACACCTGACAAGTTGACATTAACTCTGGCGGTACCACCTTCTGCTACCGTCTGTTCAAATGAGAAGTTAACTAATGGATGTACATTAAGCACCTGTGCTTTAGTCGCGATATTTCCTGCATTATCAGTTGCTCTCCACATTATAGGAACTAAACCAGATTTGATGTTTTTCGCACCTGTTTCAAAGCCAAGTGCGGTTAAATGGCAACAATTAACTCCGTCTTTACCGTCTATTACTGAAACTTGGGTAATATCAATAAGTTTGGCTAATTCTAACTTAGTATAGGTATGATCCGCATAGAGATGAACCGCCTGAGGAGGCGTAATAACAGGTTTATAATCATCAAGAAGAGGATTTGAATTAGCTATAGCTTCATTAATATTGGTTATACCATCTTGATCTGTATCTAATATGGCATCAGAAGCATCAAGTGGATTAAAATTATATATAATTTCAAAAGTATCCTCCATGCCATCACCGTCGTCATCTAAATCAGCATTGTTACCTATTAAGTCACCATCAGTGTCAAGATGTTCAGTCGGATCTAATGGTAATTGGTCTTCAAAATCAATAAAACCATCGTTATCGTCATCACTGTCAAAAACATTACCTAAACCATCACCGTCTGTATCAAGACTTTCCACGGGGTTATTAGGAAAAGCATCATCAATGTCTCTAATGCCATCATTATCGTCATCACTATCGGCATTATCACCAAGACCGTCATTATCGGCATCAAACCACTCATATTTATCCAATGGAAATAAATCTATGTTGTCAGACCGACCATCGCCATCATCATCATTATCGGCATTATTGCCAAGGCCGTCATTATCAGTATCAAACCACTCAAGCGGATCATAGTCAAAAGCATCTATTGCATCAATAAAACCATCGTTATCATCATCACTGTCGCTATTATCACCTACGCCATCACCATCACTATCTAATTGTTCACTCGCATTTAAAGGATATCTGTCATCGCTATCTAATATGCCATCATTATCGTCATCAGTATCTGCTTCATTGCCTACCCCATCATTATCGGTATCAAGCCATTCATTAGGGTTAAGAGGAAAATCATCAACACTATCAGGAAAGCCATCGCCAACAAGTGTTACATTATGAGTATCATCATCTGGATCAGCATTATTACCAATACCATCACCATCATTGTCGGCAAACTCAAGTGGGTCAAAAGGAAAGGCATCTAAGCCATCCATAACATTATCATTATCATCATCTGGATCGGCATTATTGCCGATACCATCGCCATCAGTATCACGAGTTTCCAATAAATTTAATGGAAATGGATCTAAAATACTACCGTCTGGATTAAAGTCATTAATACCATCATCATCGTCATCCGCGTCAGTGTTATTACCTACACCATCGCCATCAGTATCCACAATTTCACTACTATCTAACGGGAAGGCATCAAGGTTATCGTTAACACCATCGCCATCATCGTCAACATCAGCATAATTACCTGTACCATCACCATCAGTATCAATATATTCATTAACGTTTAGCGGAAAAGCATCATTTACATTAATAATTCCATCACCATCAAGATCTGGATCACTATTATCACCAATACCGTCATTATCTAAATCAAATTGTTCACTAGCAAGAAATGGAAAAGCATCATTAATATTTAGAACATGATCACCATCAATATCAGGATCAGAATTATTACCCATTAAGTCGCCATCTAAATCAAGATGCTCAAGTGGGTTTAATGGAAAGGAATCAATATTATCTTGTACGCCATCACCGTCATCATCATCATCTGCAATGTTACCTATGCCATCATTATCAGTATCGTACACTTCTGTTGGCTCAAGGGGTAAGTCGTCATCAACATCAGGTACACCATCACCAACACCGGTAAAATCATGGGTATCATCATCTAAATCAGCATTATTACCAATGCCATCACCGTCGGTATCAAACCATTCACTCGCATTAAAGGGGAAAACATCTAACGTATTTACAATGCCATCACCATCAATATCAGGATCTTGCGCATTACCTATACCGTCATGATCTTGGTCGGCATTGACATTAAAGTCTAATGGAAAAGCGTCATCTACATCGTTAACGCCATCACCATCGTCATCACTATCTGCATTATTACCTATGCCGTCAAGATCGGTATCTATTGTTTCTAATGGATCAAGGGGAAATTGGTCATAAACATCAAGCACACCATCATTATCGTCATCACTATCGTTATTATTGCCAATGCCATCATTATCCGTGTCTAAACTTTCTTGTGGGTTTAGAGGGAAAACGTCAAGAGGATCAGGTACGCCATCATTATCATCGTCGGTGTCTGTATTATTACCTAAACCGTCATTGTCGGTGTCTAGCCATTCGCTGGGATCTTTAGGTAGGGGATCATAAATATCAATAGCAAGATCGCCATCATCATTATTATCAATACTATTATCTAAACCATCACCATCAATATCAGTATCTGAATTATTGCCTATGCCATCAAGGTCGGTATCAATCCATTCAAGAGGATCTGCAGGGAATAGATCAACAGAGTCGTCATAGCCATCACCATCACTGTCAACCGCAAAAACTGTAGCGCTACTTAAAAGTAACACCAGTGTAAAATACTTAAATCCACGCATTGTAATACTTCTCCATACGCTTTCTTACATGATAAAATTAAAGCGTTAATAAAAAACAAACAGTAAAGGCTATGTAATTCAATAAGTCATTATGATATTAAATACTAATAACAGACTAATAACAGATTAATAACCTATTTGACGACCAAAATTATAAGTAAAACCTAGGTAAATAGATGATATATCTCCAAATTCAGAATAATCTGGATAATGCTTAATTCCAATTTGCATGGCTATTTGTTTGGTCATTTTTTTATGTACAATAAACCCTAAAACACCATTGACATCACCCTGCTCTGAAAAATATTTTTGTTCATTAAGATTAGACCATAAAAATTCATTTTCAGTAATAACCACACCAAGACCCGCTTGAAACTCAACAATTAAGCTTTTAATAAAGGTGTTATAAGATTTAGGGTAATAACGATAACTCAACATTAAATCAACTGTATCTAAGGCAAAATTAATATCGTCATCATTCCACGTAATATTGACATCTTCAAGATGGTTATAGCTTACTGACCAGTTAAATTCTCGTTGATTGAAAAAATTATCACCTATGCCAACGCTGACACCATAAGCACCTGATTGGTCGGCCTTGTGTAACTGTATTGATGTTTCTAAGGCACTACTATTAAAAGAGATTAATAAAAGTAATGTACTCGTTAAGATTGTTAATAATTTTGACTTAGTAATTAAATTTGTTATTAATGATTTATTTTTACGGTTCACTTCAATTCTCCTGCCAGTTTTTTGTCGACTTATGGTGCTGATTAACGCTGATTAGCACTTTTTTATATATTTTATTTAAAGAAAGCAAAAATCAAACCACACTATTAAAATTTAAAAAATAAAGAACCTATTGAGCTAATACTAAACCTTCTCGACGTGGATCAGCGCCACCAACAAAACCATTTTCAGTCACTTCAATGGCTTGAATACCGCTATTTAGGGTACGGATCTGCACTTTATGTCCTTTTGCTTGTAATATTGGTTTTAATAATTCAGCAGGAGTACCTAGCTCTAAAGTGGTTATTTTATTTCGATTGGTGATCTTAGGTAAGTTAATTGCTTGCTGAGGGTTTAATTGCCAATCAAGTACGCCAATAATGGTTTGTGCAACGTAATTAATAATACGACTACCGCCTGGTGAGCCAACCAGTAGTTTAAGGGTGTTGTCTTTATTAAAAACCATAGTCGGTGCCATAGAGCTTCTTGGGCGCTTGTTCGCTTGCACTCTATTTGCTACCCATTGACCATTTTTCTTCGGTGCTAAAGAGAAATCGGTTAACTGGTTATTTAAGATAAACCCTTCCACCATCAATCCTGAGCCAAAACCATTTTCAATGCTACTGGTCATAGAAACTGCATTGCCATTGCCATCAATAATCGCTAGATGACTTGTTGACGGCCTTTCAATGGCTGAATCTTCACCTTGTACTAAAGCCCCTTGTGGCATACCTGCAACAGCAATACCCATATCTTTATCGGGGTCAATTAACGTGGCTCGTTTAGCTAAGTATTTAGGTGTAATTAAGCCTTTTACGGGTACTGAGACAAAATCTGAATCAGCGATATAAAGGTTTCTATCGGCAAAAGCTAAACGGGCACTTTGTGTGTATAAATGAATAGCCTGCGGATCGTTAGGAGGATATTTTGATAAATCAAATTTTTGTAATTGTCCTAATAGTTGAATAATAGTGATCCCACCTGAACTTGGTGGACCCATACCACAGACTTTAAATGTTTTATAAGGACCACAAACAGCAGGACGTTCTTTTGCCTGATAAGCAGCCATATCACCCATAGAGAGTAAACCCGGTGCTATTGCTGAATTATTGACTTTATCCACAATTTTTTGGGCAATCCAACCTTGATAAAAAACACTAACGCCTTCTTTAGCAATACTGCGGTAAACTTTTGCTAATTTTTTATTAACTAAAATATCTCCTGCTTGAACTGACTTACCTTTAGGAAAAAAGTACTGATTAATTTCAGGTAATTGATGAATCCCTGGGTTAAAGTTCATGCTAAGTAGCTTTTCTAAACGAGGCGAAACAATAAAACCTTGCTCTGCCAATGTAATAGCTTGTTCGAACAATGTTGCCCAAGGTAGCTTTCCATACTTGTCATGGGCTGTTTTTAAGGTTGCCAATAAACCGGGCACACCGACAGAACGACCACCAACAACCGCATCAATCCAGCTTAAGGCTTTACCCTTTTCATCTAAAAACAAATCACTATTGGCTGCTGTTGGCGCTGTTTCTCTACCATCAAAGGTTGTTAATTTTTGTTTGTTATTATCCCAATGAAGCATAAACGTGCCACCACCAATACCTGATGATTGTGGCTCAACAAGTGATAACACTAATTGCACGGCAATAGCGGCATCAACTGCACTTCCGCCTTGTTGTAAAATATTAAATCCTGCTTTACTGGCATAAGGGTTTGCCGCTGCAACCATAAATTGATTACCGCGAACAGCGACTTTATCAACATAACCCGTAGCCGCTTCAGGCTCACGCGCTTCTCTTGTTTTTTTGACTAAATGACTCGTATTAGCCATAGAAGTAGTGGTGAAAATTAATAAGCTAGCGACAAGTAAAGTAATAATTTTTTTTAGGATCATGTGTTGTCTTTTTTGTGTGTAAATTAACGGTGTTGATTTTGTTTAAACGATAACTGAAATTGATTGAATTGTGCAAATTTATTTAATAAAGGTTGATATCGCTGCATAGTAAAGTCATTCTCTTGTGAGGTTTCAAGCAATGCCAAAGCATAACAACATGCCTCCAGACTAGATAACGCATTATTTTTTGCTACTTTACGGATGAGATATTGACCATTATTTGCAATAGTTTCAGGTAGACAAATCTGTGGAAGTGCTTGTAATTTTTTAGATAGCATAAACATTTTATAAGCTTTTTTCCATGTACCATCAAGTATGATCAAACACGTTTCTCTGCCATTGTTTTTTTCTTTCTCTTTCTCTTTAAGCTTACTAACAGCGGTTAAAGATAAGATTTCAGCTTGCTCACTGGGGTATAACAATAAGGTATGATATTGATTCAGCACTTGTGCTAACTCAATATTATCATTAAAATTTTCACCTACAATGATTTGACAGTTTTTTAATGATTTTGCTAATAAAGTCACAGTACCTTTACTATGATTAACTTCTTTTGGGTGCTGTAAAATAACAACAGGAATAGTATTGTCAATAATAGAGGTAAAAGCACAAATACACGCTTTAATAGGGCGTTGACAGTGTGAGCATAAAAGTCGGGACATAAAAAATCACGGTTATACCAATGTCAATAAGTGAGTGATCCAAAAATCATTAATATTGGTATTAATACCGCTCCTACAATAGTATTTA
>Ga0209081_1002006_pt1 | contig 11934 bp, 9 predicted proteins | sample GOMGulsemesocosm_4_FD_184636 | JGI IMG/M metagenome (GOLD analysis project Ga0209081, IMG submission 184636) | Methane-oxidizing microbial communities from mesocosms in the Gulf of Mexico - GOM15B Gulf of Mexico (SPAdes) (version 2) | ecosystem: Environmental > Aquatic > Marine > Cold seeps... | reverse complement strand
TCATTTTATTTGATGATTATATTGAGCAATTACTGATGAGCTTTGCTGCCGATAAAAGCGGTAACTTAGCGGGAGTGGGCGGAATTATCGACAACGATCGCTTTCATTCGCTGCGCGCTTTTTTAGAGCGAATCCCAAATCTTGTCTTCGGTATTTCAGGGTTGCATGAAGGGCGAATTCTGCGCTCTGGTTTTGCCACCGACTACGGTTCTACTGAGCGCCCTATACGCGAAGAGTGCGACGTTGATTTCTTATTAGGCGGTGTCTCGGCTTTTAAGCGCAGCGTTTTTGAAGAGTTTGAGTTTTCTAACCGCTACCGTAGCAAGAGTGGCTATGGCCAGGGAGAGGACAAAGAATTTAGTTTCCGAGTGTCTCGTAAGTATAGGCTAGCGGTGAACCCAAAGGCGCGCCTTGATCACTTCAGTGCCCCGAAAAAAGACTTTAATCGTTTTATTAAGGGCCGGGCTTTTATTCTGTCGCGTTTTTATTTCTTTCGTGATCATGTGAAGCGCGGAGCGACCGATTGGTTGTTTTTTTGGTGCGCCATTATCGGCTATCTGATGTTACGTCTGCCGATTGCTCTGTTTTCCTTCAAAAAGAAAGAATGGCTAAGGCTTGGAGGGTTACTGCGAGGTATTCTCGATGTGCTGCTCGGCCGCGACCTAGGGTCGCTTTAATGCTGCTCAACTTCGGGAGGGGGGCAGCAGAGGTCGATTAGATCGAGCCACTGCTGAAGTATCGCCTGACGGGAGAAGTCGTCGGCCCGGTGGGCAGCCTGTTGGGCATAGTGCTCCCGCGCTTTGGTGTTGCGCAGGAGCTCAATGATTGCTTGAGCCAGACTTTCTTCTGCGGTTGTCAGCGGCCCCTGAGCTGAGCTGTGATCACGCTCGAGTCGAGTCGTCAGTACTCCGTGTGCAGCTCTATCGATACCTCTGGTCTTCTCCGTGCAATCGCTCTGCGGGGCGAGCAGCTCTCTGGGGCCTGAGTGGCAGTCGGTTGAGATGACTGGGCGCGCCAGTCCCATGGCTTCCAGGAGCGCATTGGGGAAACCTTCAGCGTGTGAGCTCAGGACAAACAAGTGGCAGCGTGACACCCAAGCGTAAGGGTTGCTCTGAAACCCCGTAAGAGTAACATTCTGCTGCAATTGTAGGTCTTCAATTAATACTTCCAGTTCACTCCTGAGCGGCCCTTCACCCAAAATAATAAGTTGAGCTCCGGGTATTTGATCAGCCACCCGGGTGAAGGCGCGGATGAGCGCACGGTGCCCTTTAACTTTGACAAGCCGCCCTGCCGTGAGCACGCTGGTGCCGGCAAGCAGTTGCTCAGCGGCTTGTCCGGGGGACTGCGCGCCGAGCTGCTGCATATCTGGGTCAAAGAAGTTATTAATAACAGATATCGGCGCTCCGTGTCGCGGAAAAAGCTGTTGGAAATCCTGAGCTGCTTCAGCGGCGTTGAAGTTGATATTCTTTGCGCGTTTGAGGAGTAAACGATAACCGACTTTAACCAGTAGGCGCTTGAGCGGGCTTTTATCTTTAAGAGCCATGGATAGGTGCTTGCGAATAGATATGATCCTCGGAACATGGCGATTCCCGAGCAAATTGAGAATATTGCCTCGCTCCATAAAACTGATCACCAAATCTGCTTGGCTGTGCTTTATCGATTGCTCCAGCTTTATGTGCAGTCGTGGAAAACTAAGCGCTTTGCGCAAGGTTCTTTGTTTGGCTGTGCCATGGCCGATCGAAGTGATAGCGTTGCGGATTCTGTACTGCTCTTGCGCTGACCCAGGTAGCGGCATACTCATATCGCTACCCAGACATACCAGTTGTGCGTGATGGCCACGGGCAAGTAGCTCGCGCAGTAAGGTTAGAGCCATTCGCTCTGCCCCACCGGCTTCTAGAGTCCCGATAACAAGAGTAATGCGTGGTAGTTTACTCGGTTTGGTGGTCATGATATTAGACTTGGTCTCTGCGAGTGTGACGTCTTGGTACATAGGTTTTAGTTTCTGAGAAACGCACTGGGGGGGTAGGGGTAGCTGAAGTAGGGGCTTGTCGGGGCTCGGCCACAGTTGAGTCGCTGTTTGATAACTTGTGGTTGGTAAAGCGGACCGCAGCGGTTGAGAGTGGCAGAATCATTAGGAAATACTTATGGTCGAGCCCGCTCTTGATCAGGAAGTAGATCATCACCGCAAGTAAACTGAGTTTATAGGCTGCGCACAGTTGCGCCTGTGATTCGTAGCCTGCTGCCATTAGGCGTTTTTCAGACGAGTGAAAGCCGTTGAAGGTTTGCCACATAAGTAGTAAAAATAGCATTAGTCCTATTGCACCTGAGCCAACGGCTACTTCTAGATAGGTGTTGTGTGCGGGGCGCTCTTCCATATCGAACCAGCGGGTTTCCTCTGATCTAACCCAAACCTTTTTGAAAACATCAGTGCCCCAGCCAGTCAGTGGGCGTTCTTTAATGGCCCCTATGGCTACAGTTACATAGGATGATCGGCGATCCAGAGATTTATCTTGAGTGCCTTCCGTAACTAGACTGGCCTGCCGGATAAAGAATTCTTTTGGGATGATGGCGGCAGCAACGATCAGCCCAGCACCTGCTAGAGCTACGATAAGGCCCAGATGTCGGGGCTGAAATTTACTACGGTACTGTAATAGCAAAAGTATAGAGACGGCAATTATACTAAGAAAACCGCCGCGGGATACTGTGCTGACAACACCCAGTAGCTGTAGAGTCGCGAGGGTCATGCCAATCATTTTCATTCGTGTTGTCTTCGCGTGAACTGCCCAGTGAACCATTATCGGAAACGTAAAAACACACATGAGAGACATATTATTAGCGCTGATGCTACCGCCATAAGCTCGCTCCCCCAATGATTGAGAAAACACTTCAATGTTAGCGAAGTAGCCCAGTACTGACATGGCAGCACCGACGCCCATGCTGATGCCCAGCGTGAGGGGGATGGTTTTCTCGAAGCCTTTATCGTTAACCATGAGCACTGTGATGATCATAAACAGCGTGCCCATCAGCAATCCGATGAGCCCAGACATGGCTTGCTCGGGAAAGGGTGAGGTAAAATAAGCAATTAGGTTAGCGAGTAAGAATAGGCATAGAGGGCTCCAAACGCTGCCGCTCAGACGTTGGGGAGCGCGACTCTGTATTACTAAGCATGGGGCAAGTATTAGTACCAGGAGGCCCGTCAGCAACCAGTCAATTTTTATATCGATACCGGGAAGTTGCCGCCAGCGAAAAAATGGTATGGAGGCAATGATGCCGTAAAACATCAGTTGCGGCAGGGGGTGATCATAAACCTCCTTTGTTTCCAGTGAGGCTAGCGCTTGGTCTTTTACCTGTGGTTGTGCTCTCCTCAAAATTATCCTCCCAGTTAAAAGTAACGGGGAATGGAAAACAGGTAGGGGAGATCGGTACCGCTGGTAATATCTTCTGGGCGCTTAACACGCTGGTCGAAAAATTCTACCAGAAAACCAAGCGTGACCCCTAAAATTAATCCGATAATTAAACTGGTGGGGAGGATGCTGGTCGCCACGGGGAAGACGGGCTTTTTAGCCGCTACGGGAGCCTCTAAAATACTGACGTTGAATTGGTGGTTGGACTTGGTCCCGCTGCGAATCTTGGCCTCACGGTAGCGGGTGGCAAAGGTTTTGTAAGACTCTTCCATGACTTCACGCTCACGATCAAGGCGGCTTGCTTCGGTTATGGCAGCGTGAAGGGTGCGGTTTTGAGCGGTAATTTCCTTAGTTTGAGCTTGTAGACTAGCGACTTTTTCCTGATTGCTGATAAGCTCGCTGCGCTCTTTTTCCACGTTGCGTACTACTTCTTGACGAAATAAGCCGTAAAGACTGTCGAGCTGGCGTTGGATGGTTTTTATTTCTAGGCTTTTATCGGAGAAGATACGGCGTTTGTCTTCAAGGTTGATCAACAGTTTTTGAATCTGCTTGGCAAAGTCGGCGAGCACTAAGTTGTTCATGCTAGTGAAAAAGTTAAAATTCTTTTCTTTGAGGCTCTTCTGTAAGAAGTCGACATAGTTGCGTTTATCGATCAGGCGACCTTCTTGTTGGTGCAGTTCGGTAGCGAGCTTGGAGTGCAGTTGGTTGTTGCGCCTGATCTTATCGCGTAGCTCTGTCGCGGTACTCCCTCCAGAGAGGGACTGGGCTTGATCTTCAAGTTCGGTGAGGCCTGCGTGAAATCCATCGAGCTGGGTCTTGAAGAAGCTGACTGAGGTTGCCGGATTGAAAACTTCCCGGCGACGCAACATGTACATGTCCAGCGCGGTATCCAGAATTATTTCCGCCTGGGCAGGGTCGGTCCAGGCTAAAGACGTTCTGATTACATTTGTTCTCGGGATCAGTTCTGTTTTGAAGCGTTCCTGAATTTTCTTTATGAGCTTCGCCCTGGCTTCTGGAGTGGCTGACGTGTCGGGGAGATGGCCGTCGGCTAGTAGTTTGTCCGCCGCATTGGCGATCACGCCGGGTGACTGCATAATCTGCATTTCCGAGAATATGTCGCTCTCGAGGAATGGGTCAACCTCAGCATTCACCTTTCCAAGGCTGTCCTGCGCCTGTAAGACATTGCTGCCCTTGATAATGATCGAGCCTTTTGCTTGGTAGCTCGCGGGCATAAATAGCATGATCAGTATGCCGACCACCAAGGCGGCAAGAGTGACCCCAAGGATTATGCCCTTGCGGATAAAAAAGATGGTCGCGAACTCGCGTAAATAGTCCTGAGATTGCATGCTGCTGGCTCGATTATGTGGGCCCCAGAGTAATTGCTCTGGGTGGCACACTTGTTATTATTTACTCTTGCTTAGTTATGGTGTCGATGTTCTCGGATTTATGTCGTAACTGCCGGAGAGTCCAAAACCGCGGAAGAATGTTATGTCAGCGATTTCACGCATCAGCTGGGCGGCACTGGATACCTTATTGCGAGGTATCAGCAGCACATCCTCTGGCTGCAAATAGAAACTCATAGCTTGCGCCCCGTAGGTGGACATATCACGCATATCGAAGCGATGAGCCTTTAGTCTTTGTCCGTCGCGGCGGAATACCACCACGTTGGTTGTTTCGGCTTCACGGGTGTAGCCTCCGGCGCGCGCGACGGCTTGGGCTACGCTGATAGGGCGATTAACCTCATAGGTGCCGGGTGACTTTAGCTCGCCAAGCAGATATATGTTCGTTCCATTTTGCTCATGCATGAATAGGCCGACCTTCAGGCCTGGCATATACTCCAAGTAATCAGCGTCAAGCTCCTTGAATACTTCTTCAATGCTGCGCCTGGCCACATAATAATCCCCGAGCATAGGGAATGTGGCGTAGCCATCTGGCCGTACTTTAATGAGTTTACTCAGGCCTCGCCCGGCAGTACGCAGGTCAATGCGCAGCTGCTCGACGCGGGTATTGAAGTTACGGATGGTGACGTATAGTTCTGGGTGGCGCAGGTGATTACTGTATGCCTCCCGTAACTCAACACCTAGTTCAGCCGCTGTTTTGCCAATGACCTTGTAAGAACCCAGATAGGGCAAGCTAATAGTGCCATCGGGCAGTACTTCTTGACTCTGATCAAGAGCGGAAACATTAACAAACTTGATATCAAGCGTGTGGTAGAGAGTAATCGGGTAGTCTTCAATCAGTTTTCGTTCCAGGTGGTAGACCACATCCAGTACATCCCCCGGCGCGATGCTGTAACTTTTGAATACAGGGGAGTTGGAGGTGATATCCAAGGTGGTTAGCTGCTCGCCGGGCAGGCCTTTGGTGTGGTCGATGGTGTCGGTAAAGTCGAGGTCATCGATATCCTGTTCATCTGATTGAAAACTGTTACAGCCGCTCAGTAGGCACAGTGAGAGCAAACTTATTAGGATATAAGTGGTGATTTTATTCGGTTGTATCATCATAGATCCTCCACACTTTTAGCGGCGTTAGCTATTACTAATTTAACGGGATAGCCACTGGTAGATTTTTTTAGGGATGTGGAATCTGCGTTTATTAAGGATAACCCCGATAACCTCTCCACCTGCATTGTGCATCTTTTCCGCAGCATTGAGTGCTACATCCCGCTTGGTCTGTTCGCAGGCGACGACCAGTACCATGCCATCGACGAGGGGGGCCAGACGTGAAGGTTCGGAGGTCGTGAGTGCAGCGCTTGAATCTATGATTATATAGTCGTAAGCGCTCTCGGTTGCATCGAGAAAGCGTTCCAGTTGCATCAGCGATAAATTACCCTCGCCACTTTCGCCAGCGCTTATAAAATCCAAGGCGCTGTAGCTGCTCGGGTGTAGTGCGTCTTCAATACTGCATTGCTCGGCAAGTATGTCCTGTAGGCCCGGTTGCAGGGGGGTGGAGAATAGTTGGTGTAAGCGAGGATGATTTATGTTGGCGTCTATCAGCAGTACTTTGTTTTCTCCTCCGCTGGAGAGGCCGTAAGCGGCATTTAGTGCGGCAGTGGTTTTGCCTTCTCCGTCAAAACAGCTGGTAAAACACAGGGACTTAACCTGACTTTTGGCTGCTGCTAGGTTGGTTTGTAGCATATCGAGTTCGCGGGCATTTCCCGCAAGTTGACGCTCGGCTTTGCGCGATAAGGATACGGGTGTTGCGCGAGCAAGGATAGGGGTCTTGGGCGGAGGCTCGGCACTGTTGTTGCCTTTGGCTATCTCGGCTGTTGGGGGTGGGGTGTATGCTTGCTGCTCTATGGTTTCCAGCTCGGGTGGCCGAGGGGGCTCGCTTGCTTGATGGCTGGCTTCCGTGGGTTTATCGGACTGGCTGTATAGTTCTGCGTAGCTGGCTGCATTCTGGGTATTGTTGTCAGGTTGCAGTTCGTCATGGGCTTCAGTTTCCAGCCTCTGTTGCAGATACTGCTCTGAATAAGATGCGGTTGTGTTGTCGTTTGTTGTCATGGCTTCTTATATAGCAATCGTGGGCTGCCGCCGATAGTTGTGTGTGGGTATTGTTCAGTAGCGGACACTAGCCTACATGGATATTGTGATAGATAGAATAGTGGTGATGGCGGCCACCATTGCTAAGCGGAAACCCCAGACTTTGTAATCAATGTCGACAACCTCAATTCCCCCTCCGCCTAGACCGACATCTACAGGTTCTGGCGGTGCCTGAGTCGGCTGTGGGTATATCGGCTGCCCGGCATTAGGAGCTTTAGGTGTCGGGTCAGGCTGGGTAGGTATGTTTTTGGTGCCGTGTTGCGTGCTTGTATTCGTAGGTGTGTCATGGAGTGGCTGCTCGGCTGTGGTTGTCTCCCAGCCCAAGTTTGCTGCTGCTTCCCGGACTATATCAAGGTTAATGATGTCGGTGCCTTGAATGCTACCCGTCAATAAACACATATCGCAAATGTTGTTGATCCGCCTTGGGGTGCCCTCGGTGATGTTGACGATATACTCGATACTTTCATCCAGAAAGACAGGGGACCCTTTTGCGCCAGCTTTGATTAGCTGAAAATAAATATATTCTTTGGCCTCACTAAAGACGAGGTTCTTTAGGTGGTATCGTCTTTTAATTCGCTGATCCAGTGGCCTTAAATCTTGAGAGTTCAGGCGCTGGGTAAAGGCCGTATTGGCGAACAGAAACAGGCGGATAGGGAAGAAGCCGTCGTGGGAGAAGGTCGACAAGAGTCGAATCTGGTTGAGCTGGCGTGCATCGTATTCTTGAACGTCGTCAAGTATTACGATTAAGTGGCTATGCTGGTGAGTTTCGAAGTGACGATAGATACGGTAGTGGAGGGCCTCTTCGTCGCTTGTCTCGTCAATCTCACCCAGATCCAATGCAGAATAAATACGCCTCAATACTTCCAGATAGCTTTGCATCGGAGTAGAGATATAAGCGAAAGGTTGGTTTTCTTGCTGCTTGAGGTGGCTGGCCAGTTTAAGGCTTAATAGTGTTTTACCTGCACCGTATTCGCCGGTGATCATCAGGTGCGGCTCTTGAGAGTCAAGAGAGGCCTCGAGAAATTGCCAGGCTCTGCTGTGAACGGTGGAGTCAAAGAAAAGGCTTGGGCTAGGCTTGTTGAGAAATGGCTCGCCTTTAATAGAGTAGTAAGTCGTATACACTGGCGTTCTCTTCTCTTCTTTGACCAGAGGGGGATATTTTAAAAGTTCTGAGTCTTAGTGGGGCGTTATGTCTGTATTGTTGAGGAGTGAAGTTATCCTTTCCTTCACTTAAAGCGACATTAAGACTTCGAAGAAAGAACTCAATGCTTTGATAGAACTCCCCTAGGGGCTGAACTTAACGCCTTTTCTTGTTTGGGTCAACTTCCCCGTTCTGCACTTGCGAACAAGGTAGCAGAATTTCACTCAGGCTGGCAGAATCATGCCCTGCCATTCAGATGTGGCTCTGAAAAGAATTGCCGAAGAGGGAGGGAGGGAGTAGTGCGACTTTTTTGGATTGATCGCGTGTTGTTGTTGGTGTTAGTTTTGGTCTCTATTTATGCAGGGCTGAAATTTGTAGGCGGTACCGTAGGCACTAGTGAAGCTCAGAGTGTTGCGCTCGAGTCTCCTGTCTCCGGTGTGGGTGAGGCGGGTGAGGCCCGACGAGAAGGGGATTTTCGTACACGGCCGGGTTCATATATTTGGATAGAGCGACAGCGGCTGTTGAACTTACCTGTCAGTGGTGTGGCCTGGGAAGCTTTGTTGGCAACTGCGCGCATGCCATTATCGCGGCCGAACTTGTCAGACCAAAATGATCAAACAAATGTGCGAGTCTTGGCCCAAGCTCTGGTGTACGCTCGCACTGGTGTTGAGCGCTATCGTCAAAGTGTTGTTGCGGCCTGTATGGCGGCAATGGGCACGGAGGTTAATGGGCGGACGTTGGAGCTTGGTAAAGAGCTGGCGGCCTATGTACTTGCCGCTGACTTGGTTGGCTTGCCGGCTCAAGATGAAAAGCAATTTCGAAGCTGGTTGGATGAGGTGCGTTACCGTCGCTTCCCGTCGGGTAAGTCGTTGGTGTCGACACATGAGCGGCGACCCAATAATTGGGGCACGTTTGCGGGGGCTAGCCGGCTCGCTATTGCTGCTTATCTGGATGATGGAGAAGAGATACAGCGGGCGGCTCAGGTTTTTAAAGGTTGGTTAGGCGATCGTCAGGCTTACCAAGGTTTTCGTTTTAGGGATTTGAGTTGGCAGGGAGATGCGCGCGCCCCTGTGGGTATAAACCCTGTTGGGGCAGTGCGAAGAGGGTTTTCGGTTGATGGTGTTCTACCTGATGACCAGCGCCGCGGCGGAGGTTTTCAATGGCCGCCGGCAAAAGAGAATTATGTTTATTCTGCGTTGCAGGGAGCATTGGTGCAGGCGATTATTCTGGATCGCCTAGGGTATCCAGTGTGGGAGTGGCAGGATCAGGCTCTGCTACGAGCGTTTAACTGGCTCTACGAGAAGGCGGATTACCCCGCGGTTGGGGATGATACTTGGCAGCCGTATGTGATAAATTACTTTTATAATAGTAATTTTCCGACCTCTAAGCCAGCAAAATCAGGTAAGAACGTGGGCTGGACGGACTGGACACACGAACGTAATCGATGAGCTCGGTTGAAATAAATCTTGGGGGATAGTGGTGTGGTAGAGAGTGAGTCGGTGGTTGAGCTTGGGGGGGATATCAAGCTGACCGAAGTGCGACCTAGTTGGTCGCTAAATGCTGTGTTTGAAAGGTTCTTGTCGCTATTATTACTTGTTATGGCATCGCCCCTGTTTTTGATTCTACCGCTTCTTATTAAGTGGCAAGACGGTGGTCCGGCTTTTTATCGCGGTGAGCGCATGGGTAAAGATAAAGAGCCCTTTTATATGTATAAGTTTCGCACGCTGATTGAAGGGGCAGAAAGCCAAGTTGGTGGCGCTTTGCTTAATCATGGGCATCAGTTGCAAACACCGCTAGGACGCTTCCTGCGTGACTCACGTATTGATGAGCTGCCGCAGTTGTTTAATGTGCTGTGCGGTGATATGAGTTTTTTTGGACCGAGGCCCGAGCGTAAGGCTGTCTATGAGGAGCAGTGTAAGCACATACCTGGGTACGACAAGCGCTTTCAGGTTAAGCCGGGTGTGATGGGGTACTCGCAGGTGTTTACGCCACACAGTACACCGAAGCGCCTGCGTTCCAGTATTGATAACGGCTATGCACGTAGTGATCAGAGCGCCTCGGGTCAAGTTGCGCTGGCAGTGTTTACTATCTTTTACTTGGCGCTGGGCGTGGTCAAACGTTTGGGGCGTTTATGTGTTGAGCGCTGTTTGCTCTTGATTCGCATGGGTAGGGTCAGTGAGCGGCGCGATGGAGACCGTATTCGCCCCAAAGGGGTGAAGTTGACTCTAACTGAGGTAGGGGGGGGCGCTGATTTGGGGCTTGCTTGTCTTGTCGATGTTAATGAAGGCCACATGCAGGTTCGTGCTGCGCACCCGCTGGGGGATCAGCCTTTTATAGTGCGCCTTACGATTGATAGTGCTGGGGGATGGTTTAATGAAGGGAAATATAAAACGGCTAGCTGTACGGCGGAGGTGGCTCATGATCGAGTCCAGGGTGACGGTGCGGTTGATGGGTTGAGTTATTCTTATGTTTTGAGGTATCAGCCGTCTTCAGATTTAAATCGTTATCTATTCGATAAGTATCTAATTGGTAAGAGTGTTCTGTAGCCTTATGCGTCTTGAAAAGATTGATTATTGCTTGCTTGCCATACTTTTCACTAGTTTGTTATTTGGTGGGGGGAAGTACGTTGTATCCCTTGGCGTGGGGCAACCCGAGGATCGTGTGGGGGGGGCACGGGAGTTTAGTGCGGCAGTTGCAAGCGAGGTGCGCCCTCTTGCTCCGGAGCCCGTCGTGCGTGAACCGGCAGTGCATCCATTGGTAACTAAGCAGGAAGTTACTTCCTCTGTCATGGATGTGGAGCGTCGTTTACAGCAATCCTTAGAGCAAAGAGACGCGTATACTGCTTCGGAGTTACCTAATGTTGGCACCGGTAAGGCCTATGTAAGTAACAGCGCCGATAGTGTTGGGGCTGAGAAAATAATGACTCGGCTTTCGGCTCGCCATATGAAGCCACTGGCACCTATGCACGTGACAACGGAGGAATCCCAGCAGTATAGTTTGGTGTATACCTTGCAGGTTGGCGTTTTCAAAACGGCGGAAGATGTCGTGTCTTTTGCCCAGCGCAATAGCGGCACTTCCCTTAGTTGTCGTCGCAAGGATAATGGCTATTGGGGGGTCTATTTCGGCGCCTATGATAACTATACTGATGCTAAGTCCCACCTGTCAGATGCGCCACTGCTTGAGCGGGTCGGGGCGTATGTTGTAAAACTTAATAATGTCAGCTTTGCTTCTTGTGACGGCGCAGTACAGTCTGTTTGATGTAGAAATTCTGAGGAGTTTAATTTCCCTTAGGTCTCATTGCTGCTTCCCTGCTTGCTCCGTTGTATCTGTGGGCTAGTTACTAGGCACTAATCTTATTCATCAATCCGAAAGGCAATAAGGTGGTCGGCTTCAATGTTGATGCCAACGAAATCACCAATTTGGTAGTCGTGGTGGCTGGGGAAGGCCGCCACGACTTGGCTGCCGGTCGATAGTTTTAAGGTGTATAGACTTGAGGCTCCAGCAAACACTTTATGCATTATTTCCGCACGTTTGACGCTGCTGTCCTCATGAATAATATCGTCGGGCCTGAGTAAAACTTCAACGGGAGTGTCGGGTAACCAGTCATAGCAACGGTTACCTTGGATCATGCCTATCTCTGTAGCAACCGTAGAACCGTCTAAAATATGGCCGGGGATAAAGGCGCCCTGGCCTATAAAGTTGGCGACAAAGCGTGTCGCGGGTTCGTGGTATAGGTCGAATGGGGGCGCCCACTGCTCAATACGCCCCTGATTAACGACACCAATTTTATCGGCGAAGGCAAAAGCTTCTTCTTGGTCGTGGGTAACCATGATCGCGGTAATGTTTCTGG
>Ga0209081_1002005_pt1 | contig 11936 bp, 6 predicted proteins | sample GOMGulsemesocosm_4_FD_184636 | JGI IMG/M metagenome (GOLD analysis project Ga0209081, IMG submission 184636) | Methane-oxidizing microbial communities from mesocosms in the Gulf of Mexico - GOM15B Gulf of Mexico (SPAdes) (version 2) | ecosystem: Environmental > Aquatic > Marine > Cold seeps... | reverse complement strand
CTACTGCATTTGCAGGAATTGAAATTGTTGCTGTTACTGTTCCATCGTCACCTAACTCTTCTGCGTTATAAGTTCCATCATCATTTGTATCACCAGCAATTGTAATTGTTGGAGCTGATGTTGCAGAATCATCAAATGAGACCGTATGAGTATCTGCATTTGAAGTAATTATATTTCCAGAAGGACCGTTTGAGTCAACTTTTGCATCAATTGTATTATCCGCCGCTAAATCAGAAGTTGCTACATTAACTGTATATGAACCATTCGAACCTACTGTTGTTGTATACTCAGTTTCATTCACTGTAACAGTAACTGTATCTCCTGGTGCAATATCTCCACCATTTGCAGTTCCTGAAACGGCGATTGTTGCTGCATTATCTTCTGTTGCATTAATAATATCATCTCCTGATACTGTTGCAATGTTTACTGTTCCTGCTGAACTTGTATCCACGGGATTAACATCTTCACTATCAGTTGATCTACTTCCCGTTGTACTACTTGCACTAACACTAAAATCTGGTAAATCATTTCCTTCATTAACATAGTCAGCACCATCTTGAGTTAATGTCACAGTTCCTGTGTTTATATCAATTGAATAGTAGTTTGTATCATCTGTAATTGAATATTCTATATCTCCACCATCTTCATCACTTGCACTTGAAGTTGCAACGATAGTACCTCTACTAACAGCATCTTCTCTAATAACATCAACTGGCGTTACTGTTAAGTTTAAAGCATCATTTACATCAGTTGTATCAGTAGGATTAACATCTTCACTGTTTGTTGAAGTACTTCCCGTTGTACTACTTGCACTAACACTAAAATCTGGTAAATCATTTCCTAAGTTAACATAATCAGCACCATCTTGAGTTAATGTCACAGTTCCTGTGTTTGTATCAATTAAATAGTAGTTTGTATCATCTGTAATGGAATATTCTATATTTCCACCATCATCATCTGTCGCAACAGATGTAGCGACAATGGTACCTACATTTACAGAGTCTTCTGTAATAACATCAACTGGTGTTACTGTTAACTCTAAGGCATCATTTGTAGGTGTGGCTGTAGCAGTAGCGGTTGGAGTAGAAGTTGTTTCATCGGTATCACTTCCTACACTACTTCCTTCACCAAATGAACTTCTTTCATTTGAAGTAGGTTCTCGAAACTCACTTCTTTGGTTTTCATTATTTACATTACCAAAGGTCGTCGTGTCCCTATCACTAATAAGTTCATTAACTTCATTACCAGCAGCAGCTGCATCTAATAAATTAAATACGTCAGCAACAGAAGCAAAACTTTCGGTTCCTTCGCCACTTGGAGTTAAAAATTGTAATCTTGTTAATAATTGATCAAATAAACTTCCAGCATCTTCACCATCTGCATTTTCACCCATAAGAGTCATAATGTTTTCTAGAGTAAGAACACGTCCGTCTGGAAATGTAATTTGTAAATCATTTTCATTAACAATTTCAGTAACTACATTTGTAGTTAGTTCATTTATAAAAACAATGTCCCCAGATGATACGTCAATAATTAAATCTTTACTTAGATCTTCTAATCTTTCAATACCATTTTTGTCAGTTACTTTTATATATTCACAAGCCATATTATTAATACTCCCGATGATAGTTTTATTTTATGATAAATGTTATTATTTGTTAACTTAATTTAACAATAAAATTTAACCCATATTCTTCATATATAGGTTAAATTTCAAAACTTATATCAATTAAATATGTTTTATTACATAATGATTAATCATCTAATTTGTCTTTAATAGTATGATATAAGATCGTTTGAAATATTTTCAGTAAATACTGATGAGTAAGAGATGAAGACAAGCACCACTGTACAGGACTTATCTTCAGTATATATATAAATATATTTATGTCATTTAATTTTTATTTTAGAAAGAAAATATAAACTGTTTATCTGTAATAATTATTAATAATTAGAAAATGAACAAAATACTAATCTTTTTTACTACTTTGCATAATCCCTAAAATAACTTCATCAGTTTTTTTCATTCCTTTTTGTGCTAAAACGCCTATATTTTTTATAGTTTTTTCAACATCACTTGCAATAATTCCTTCTCCACCTTGAAGCCATTTATTATTCAAAGCCAACATAGAGGAATCAAAAGCAGCATAAACACCACTTGCAATTTTTGTGGCACAGGATGCTTTTGCACCATCACAAATAACACCTGATACATTACCAAGACTATTTGTAATTGCATTTGCAACAACATCGTATTCTGCATTTTCTAAAAATGCAATAGCACCACTAACTGCACTTGCCGCACACATTACACCACAGTAAGCAGACAATCTTCCTACACTTGTTTTTAAATGAATTGTAGTTAAGTGTGAAAAAATCAAACCACGAATCATTTGTTCATGTGTCAAATTTCGCTCTGAGCAATATTTAATGACAGGCAAAGATGCCGTCATTCCTTGATTTCCACTTCCACTTGTTGTCATAACAGGAAGAGAACAACCACTCATTCTTGCATCACTTCCAGCAGAAGTAAAACTGGCACATTTATTTCTTACGTCTTTCCCATATAAACCTTCGTCCATATTTTTTTGAATCAAACTACCAATATTTACACCAAACTTTTCACTAAGACCTGCTTCAGCAATTGCAGTGTTTAAATCGACAACTTGTAAAAATATTGGTTCAACCAATTTAATATCAATAGTTTTAGCAACTTCATAGATACTTTTTACAGTTAATGTGGATCTGTCATCTTTTGAAGTTTTAAAATCAATATCATTACATATCTGATCAATAAGAAGTTCACCATTTTTTTCTATTCTAGTAATATTCGTATGAAAATGTTTTATTTCAACAAGTGCACTATCATCTTTATAAAAAGCTTCAATTTTAACATATAACTTGACGTCTGTCTTTTCATGGGTAACGTTTATTTCATGGCTAGTAACATATTCTTTTACTTTTTTTATACAGTTTGTTGTTAACTTACTAATAACCATCAATTCTTCATTTGCATCACCAGCAACTGCACCAAGAGCAGCAGAAGCTTCAATCCCAACCATACCTTCACTATTAGGAATCAATACTGATTTTACATTTTTAATCATATTTCCAGAAACATATATATTCATCTTGTCTGGAGTATGTCCCAATACTTCTGCAGCTTTTGCACTTACGTATGCAATAGCAATTGGTTCAGTACATCCTTGAGCAGGTACAATTTCTTCTTTTAGTATATTGATGATTTTGTTTATATCACTCATATAAGTTCCTTTAAGGTTGTTAATTTATTCTTATTGTAATAAGAAATGATTATAACAGCTAAAATTACATATAAACTTAAAAAGCTACATTAGTTTTTCAAATAATACTTTATTTAAAAAAACTAGTTAAAATATATTTTTACATGATATTTTTATAACATATACTTATATAAGTTTATCCATAGATTATATAATAAATTGCGTATTTCCATGCTAATAAGTTAGAATTAAAAATCATTTTAAACTGTGATTAAGAATATAAAAAACTAAAAAAGTATTTTTTTAGTTTTTTGGTAGGCAGAATAAACTTTTAAATAAATAATAGGAATACATTCGATGACATCACGTGGAATCATATATATTTCGCAGTTTGCTAGTACGTTATAAGTATATATATTATCAGTTCTATCAAAGATAGTTTCATGGGCAAAGTCACCATGCTCAAAAATCACAGAACAAGATTCATTCCCGCAAACTTCGAGTTTTCCACTGGTTAGTAAGTACAAACCTGATTCAGTAATTTTAAAATCCTGATCTTTATCTAAATGAATTTGTTTAAATGATTTTGTAATTTTATTTTGTGTATTAATCGATAAAAATTCATTAAAGATATCAAATTCTTCAATCACAACTCCTAAAGTCATTCTTGACATAAGAATTTCTGACAAGTAATCATATCCAATAAAGTGGGTGTATATATCTTTTGGTATGACAAGTGCATGAACATAACTCATAGTAGTGTAAGTTTCATTGGACTCATTTTCTGTCATCGCACTGATATCTCCAATTAAAACTCCTGAAAATATAGTTTTGTTCTTATTTGTATAGGATGATTGTGATTGTATCGCTCCTGTTAATAATAGAAATACATTATCATTTTTTTCATTTTCACGAATAATTACTTCATTTGGTTTAAAACTTTTGATTTCACAATTCATTAATACTTGTATTTTACTTTTTTGTATTTTTGGAAATAAGTCTTTAATATAATAAGCAATTGAGTGTCTCAAATAATCTTTGCGTGTAGGGATAAGTTCATCCACATCACCAAACTTTACTCTACTAAACATATCAGATTCATCCTTGACAGACTTAGCATTTGAAGTGTGGGCTTGTATGATTTTTAAAGAAGTGTCTTCTGTAAAGTCTTCTAGTTCTCCATGAATCATACCCCCACCCGCATCAACTTTTTTCAAGCTAGCAGGAGATAAATAGCTTTTTTTGATTTGATTACAGAACTCTTGTGTAATTCCAATTTGATTCTCTTTATCTGTTACCATAGTGTCCAATACTTTAAATGATGTAAGGTCTGCCAAGTGTGCATATGTTTTAAATCCATTTAACCAAAATGTTCTAAAAAGAAAAATATTGGTCTCTATTGGATGAGGAGAAAATATTGGTTTGACTTCCAATCCATCCACATCATTCCACTTATCCACTTCTAAATCGATATATTCAAAACAATTGTCTAATCTGTCTTGAGAAATATTTAATAAAGCAGAGAGCTTTTTCATCACAGATACTCGTACAAGTTTGGTGGCATAATATTTAATTTTATGGTCAATTTTTAGCAACTGTGTCAAACCCGCAAAATGATCATCATGCCCATGAGTATGAAAGATTCCAGAAATATCATTTAATCCAATTCCAAGGGAGAGTAAAATATTTTGAATATTTGGTCCTGCATCTATTAAGTAGATTTTTCCTTGAAACATAACCACAGATGACATAGAAGGATTATTTACATTCCACCCATCTCCTTGTCCAGAATGAATAATAGAAAAATAACTCTTTTTTAAACTGAAAAAATCCAATTCATAAGGGATGTCATAACTCTCATCCTCTTTTAAATTTAAATTCACTTCAACTTCTTCATTTTTATAATATATTTTGTAAATATTTAAATCTTCTCTTTGGATATGTATACCAACTGATAATTCTACTTTTTGATTATCATCAAGATAAATATTGTCCAATAACTCTTTTGGGCTTTTGATTTGTCCAAAGGCAAATTTCAACTTCATATTCATCATTGAAGCTGCTGTTTTAGAATCAATTCCTGCATTTTCTATTTCTGCTTGATTTATTAATCCATAGTTTCCTCTAAAGATATACTCAATTTGAGAATCAACTTGATCCTTTAAACCCATAATGATTGGTTTTTTCCCTATATTATTGGGGTGATTGGGAATGATCATTCCTTGTCTGTACAACATTTGTAATACAGGGAACTCACAAAGATTAGAAAAGCTGAAATTTTGGATTGTAATATCACTTAATAAAATAATATTGGGACCACTTTCCCAGAAAAAACCATCTTCCATTTTAGAAGTAATTTGATTTTTTTTCATAAGTAGTTTGACTATATCAGCAGGAGCAGCGCACAAAATTCGTACATCTGTGTCTTTGATAGTTATATAATATACCCCACTGGTGATAGTCGTCACATCAATATTATTTTTACTCATTTACAGCCTTATATTCTTGTACTGTATTTTTACATTTACTTACTTAAATAATACTCTATGTGATGAATTAATCAATTTAATTTAACAATTCAGAAAATTTCAATATAATTTGTTAATTAATATAAAGTAGGTTTTATGAGATACGAAAAAATGAGTTCTTTTATTGTAATGGATATAGTAAAAGAAGGACAAAAATATGATGATACTATTCACTTTGAAATAGGACAACCTGATTTAGCTCCTTCAAATAAAGTAAAAGACAAAATTAAAGAAGCCGTTGATAACAATAGTTTTGCCTATACGGAGAGTTTAGGACTATTGCCTTTACGAGAAAAAATCGCACAAAACTATAAAGACATTTATAATGTGGATGTGGATCCTCACCAGATACTTCTAACACCTGGTACCAGTGGAGCATTTTTAGTAGCTTATACCTTAAGCCTAAAAAATAATCAAAACTTGGGACTAAGTGACCCTTCCTATCCTTGTTATAAAAACTTTGCCTATATGCTTGATATCAATCCAGTTTTTATGAATATTTCAAAAGAGACAGATTACCAACTCACCGTTGAGCATTTAAAAGGTCAAGATTTACAAGCCTTACAAATATCTTCACCGTCAAACCCTACTGGAAATTTGTATAGTAAAAAAAACTTAAAAGAATTGATTGAATATTGTGATAAGAAAAATATTACATTTATTTCAGATGAACTTTATCATGGTTTAACCTATGGAGAAAATGCACATACAGCTATAGAGTTTAGTGATAATGTGTTTATCATCAATGGATTTTCCAAGTATTATTGTATGCCTGGTCTTAGACTGGGTTGGATAATCGTGCCTAAGAATAAAATAAGACAGGCTGAAATAATCGCTCAAAATCTTTTTATTAGTGCACCGACACTAAGTCAGCATGCAGCTCTTGAAGCTTTTGATCAAGATTATCTATCTCATATTCGAGATACATTTAAAGACAGAAGAGATTATCTGTACCACGAGTTAAGCCACGTATTTAATATTGATGCCAAACCTGATGGAGCTTTTTATTTATGGGCAAATGTATCTAAATATACAAATGACAGTTTCAAGTTTGCAAAACAGATATTAAAAGATATTCATGTGGCAACAACACCAGGGGTTGATTTTGGGTCTAATAAAACAGAACAGTATTTAAGATTTGCCTATACCCGAGATATTGAGCATATGAAAGAGGGTGTGAGTCGACTTAAGAAGTATCTGAGTGATTATAAAGAGTAGGAAATTACAAATGCATAATAATAAAAAACTTACTTCCCTCACCCTCTTCACTTTCACAAGTGATATCACCATTGAGTTTGGTTGTAATTAAATTATGAATAATACTCATTCCTAAACCACTACCACCTTTATCTCTATTGGTGGTAAAAAACGGTTCAAAAATCTTTCTCTGATTTTCTTTAGATATTCCTTTTCCATCATCTGTATATTTTAATATGTACTCGTTGATTTCTTCACCCTTATACAATTTGATTAAAATATTTCCACTTGAGTCTTCATCATATGCGTGCATAAGGGAATTTAATACCAAATTGGTGATGATTTGAGAAATGGCTCCTGGATAACTTTTTACTTTTACTCCAGCAGGACAATCAATTTTGATATCAATTTTTGATTTTTTTGTAATATTGTGAATACTTAATAAAGTATCATGGACACAAGTATTTAAATCAAATAACCTTTTCCCTTCACTTGATTGATCAACAGCAACTTGTTTAAAACTTCTTACAAGTTCAGCAGTTTTAACTAAATTTATATTGATACTTTTAGCAAGTTTTCTTGAATCATCTATAAACTTATGAAATTCATCTTCACTTAAGTCTTCATTTTCATATAAGTCATGAATATGTTTTGAAAGATCCAAAAAGTGAGTGATTCCAGTAAGACTCAATCCAACAGGGGTATTGATCTCATGAGCAACACCAGCAACAAGACTTCCCAAACCTGCAATTTTCTCAGACTCAATCAAATGATCTTGTGTTTCTTTTAATTTAGCCATAGAATTGGTTAACTCTACGTTTGATATTTTTAATTCATTGGTTCTCACGCCCACTATTGTTTCAAGGTTTTCATTAAGTTCTCTAATTTCTGATTCTGCATCTTTTCTGGCTTCAATTTCTATGTCCCGTTCATTTATTTTTTGTACCAATTCAGAAGAATGTCTTTTTTGTAAATTTTCTCGCTCTTCAAAGTAATTTATTTTCGTATTAAACTCTTCAGGTGTAATTTTCATTTTTGATAACATGTCAGCATAAACAGATGATAAGTCTATTGATTCTTGCTTTGAAAATAATTTATTGGTTACTAAGACATTATGAGCACCTGCAGATCCTATAGAACCTGTTAAGAATCTTTCAATTTCATAATACACTTTTGAATAATCAAGAATATTGATACTTGATTTATTTTCATGCCCCAAATGCGTTATTATTGATTTGAGAGTCTCATCAGTTTTTATTTTTGAAAAATAATTATTTAGAACTTGCTCAAATAGAAGAAGTTTGCTTTTTATATTTACGCTATTTTTTAATTTTGCATTAAATTGAAATTTCTTTTTGTTATCTAACGCATTTACAAAATTGTTTGCAGTTTGGGTAGCCTCTTCTGTTTTTTTAGTTGTCATTGAAAATATTATGAAGGCACTTATATTAAACATCATACTCCAAAATACAGCGTGGGGAATTGAAGTAAATTCACTAAAGCCAAATAATGCTGTTGGTTTTAAAAACCATATTCCAAACAAGCCATTTATCAAAATATCATTACTTAACAATCCACTATGTACAAACTGAGGAATAATTAAGGTAAAAAACCAGATTCCAAAACCTGAAATTAAGGCATATAAAGCTCCCTCCTTATCAGCTTCTTTCCAAAATAAACCTCCAATAATCACCGGAGCAAACTGTAAAATAGCTGTAAAAGAAATCAAACCAATATTAACAATGAGATTGTCTTTTGAAACAAATAAATAAAATATATATCCAAAGGAAATAAAAACGGATACTATCCCCCATCGTAAAAATAAGATTCTTTTTTTCAAAAAAGACAAAGGTTTATAGAATTCAATTAAAGGTAATAACAAATAATTACTAATCATAATAGACATGGTCATGGACGTAATCATTATCATACTGGTGGAAGCTGAGAACCCACCAATAAAAGCGATCATAGAAAGTAAGGTTTCCTTTTGTGCCATAGGTATGGTCAAAACATAAAAATCAATGGTTGTTGAATTTGGATTTAATAAACTTCCACTCATTGCAATTGGAATTGTAAAAAACGTAATCAGAAGTAGATACAAAGGAAGAACCCACATAACAGTAGAGATATGTTTTTCACTTGAGTTTTCAACCACACTCACATGAAACTGTCGAGGAAGGAACATTATTGCAAACATAGAAAGAATCATAAGTGTCACCCATGTAGAGTAACCTTTTCCGCCATTTTCACTTGCAAGTTCAGTAAATAGATTTTTATTTTGTGCTTGAGTCAAAACATCATCAATTCCATCCATCACAAAAAATAAAACAAAAACACCAATGATAATAATCGCAAATAATTTAACCAATGACTCAATAGCTACAATCACCATCATACCCTTGTGTCTTTCAGTTGGATCTAGTTTTCTCAGACCAAAAATTATGGTAAAAAATATCATCAACATCACAATAATAAGTCCAACATTTTGACTTAACATATTAGAATAACTTGATACTTCAATACTTTTATCTTGTAAGATTTCAATAGAAGCGATTAAGGCTTTAAGTTGGATTGAAATATAAGGAACAGTACCTAAGAGTGCACCAATACTCACTATTGCACCAATTAATCTAGATTTATCATATCGCACAGTGATTAAATCTGCTAAACTTGTGATTTTGAATATATTTTTAATTCTAATCATTTTTTTCAATATGATTGGCCACAGAAAAATAATAAGTGAGGGTCCCAAATAAATAGATAAAAATAAGAACCCTGTATTAACTGCAAGTCCTACACTTCCATAGTACGTCCATGCTGTACAATAAATAGAAAAAGATAAAGCATAAATATATGGGGTTAATTTTTTTGAGTTTAAAAAGTTTTTATTATCAACTGAATACGCTATAAAAAATAAAATACCCATATATATTAAAAAAGTAATGATAATAGTATAAATACTAAACACTGTCATCCTTTTCTAAATCAAGATTTGTTTTGTTTAATGATCGTGATATAAAAAAAGAAAGAACTATTAAGATAAACCAAAACACATATAAGGTGATAAATCCATTTAAAGGAGAGATATTATCTACTAAGGGCATAAGAAAAATATTTAATAATAACCAAGCCAAAATAAAAATAAAAATAAGAAAAGTTGATCTACGGAATAGTCGATACATAGCCTCTCCTTATCACGTCTAAAATAATTATTATATTTCTAAATATTATTACTTTAAAACTTAATGGAGCCATTGTTTTTACATAAGTAACACAATGTAATATTAAATTAAGATTTGCCCAATATTAAGCTTTATTTTATTTACATACTATTATTATTGTTTAATAGAATTTAATTTAAAATGAGGTCAAAATGCTACAGACACAAAGAGATAAAGATTTAACGATGACCGTCCTAATGACACCAGACAAAGGAAATTTTTCTGGAATAAATGTTCATGGTGGGGAAATCTTAAAAACGCTTGACCACGTTGCTTATGCATGTGCTGTAAGATATACAGGTAAGTACGCTGTAACACTTTCAGTTGATATGGTATTATTTAAACATCCAATTAAAATTGGATCTTTAGTAACTTTTTATGCTTCGGTAAACTATACGGGAAGAACATCAATGGAAATTGGTATAAAAGTAATTTCAGAAGATATCAAAGACAAATCACAAAAACATACAAATGTTTGTTACTTTACAATGATTGCAGTAGATGAAGATGGGAAACCATCATCAGTACCAAAGTTATCTCTTGAATCAGAAGATGATAAAAGAAGATATAACGATGCTATTAGAAGAAAAGAAGCCAGACTTCACGTACGTGAGAGCCTGGGAAAATATAAATCATAATCAAGTCTTAAAATAATTTATACTCTATACAAAAACTAACTTCTAGTTAGTTTTTGTTTCTAAATACTCTTCATAAGAACCTTTAAAATCACTAACTGTTCCATCTTCTTGAATTTCAATAATTCTATTTGCATATGCATCAAGTAACTCTCTATCATGTGACACACAAATAACAGCACCAGGGTAAGCAAGTAATCCTTCACCTAAAGCAATAATTGCTTCTAGATCCAAGTGATTTGTAGGCTCATCAAGAATCATAAAGTTTGGCTTTTCTAACATAATCTTAGAAAGCATCATTCTATGTTTTTCCCCACCACTACAAGCTTTTACTTCTTTTTCTTGTTCTTGTCCATTAAATAACATTCGACCCAAACAATTTCTAATATCCGCAATATCAGCATCTCGATCAAAAGCTCTTAACCAATCATACAATGTCATATCACCATCAATTAAATCAGTAGCATTTTGAGGAAAGTAACCATTTTGAATAGTAGCACCCCAATGAACAGTTCCTTCATCTGGTTTAAGATTTTCAACCATGATTTCACATAAAGTTGTTTTACCAATACCATTTGGTCCAATAATCGCGATTTTGTCATCTTTTTCAACAAATAAAGAAATATCATTTAATATTTGTCTACCATCAAATGATTTTGAAATATTTTTAAGTGTAAGTATTTCTTTTCCTACTTCTCTTTTTTGTCTGAAGATAATAGAAGGATCTCGTCTACTTGAAACTTGAATAGCACCAACATCTAGTTTATCAAGTTGTTTTTGTCTAGAAGTTGCTTGTTTTGCTTTTGAAGCATTGGCGCTAAATCTTTTAATAAAGCTTTCTAACTCTTCTTTTTCTTTAAGTTTTTTAGTTACATCAGTTTCATTTTGTTTAGTAATCAACATTGAAGCAATATACCAATCATCATAATTACCAGTAAAACTTCTAATCTTTTTGTAATCAACATCTAAGATATGTGTACAAACAGCATTTAAAAAGTGTCTATCATGTGAAATTACTACCATTGTTCCATCGTGATGTTGCAGTTGATTTTCTAACCATCCAATAGTTGCAATATCCAAGTTATTTGTAGGCTCATCAAGAAATAAAACATC
>Ga0209081_1002004_pt1 | contig 11937 bp, 10 predicted proteins | sample GOMGulsemesocosm_4_FD_184636 | JGI IMG/M metagenome (GOLD analysis project Ga0209081, IMG submission 184636) | Methane-oxidizing microbial communities from mesocosms in the Gulf of Mexico - GOM15B Gulf of Mexico (SPAdes) (version 2) | ecosystem: Environmental > Aquatic > Marine > Cold seeps... | reverse complement strand
ATATTGAAGTACACTTTGTTTAGTAACAAAGTTGTCACGACCAACAGTAGTTATTTAATTACAAACGCTGGTTCTAAGCTTGCAGGTGATATAAATGCATCCTCCTGGCCTGCGCCTGTGCCACACAGCGGTCGTTCACGTAATTATATTGGCATGACCTCAAAGTGCTAATCAATCAGACGTTTTAGATACCAGGGAGCCACAATTTTTCGCATGCGTCCTTGCTGAATTGGCTTCTTTTTTAAGTAGATTGATGAAACCTGCAGACTCTTCCATATCATCAGCTAGATAAGCAGCTTCGGCATTCTCTAATATCACTTCAGCTGTATAATAAGCACTATCACAATCACAATTATCAGCAGCGTTCAAAATTGATTGAGCATTGTTCTTTAAGTCGTTGGCAATATCACCCACTTGGTCAAAATCATTTGAGCTGAGTGCTAAATCGGCCTTGTTGATGATTTTATTTATTGATGCTATTGCAACGGTACAGTCATTTGCTTTTACAGGTGTAGTATAGAAAAAAATAAAACTTATAATAATTAGTGTGTTTTTTAATAGGTGTGATTTATTCATAATTCATTCTCCCATGATATCGGTCTTATTATTGGGTGGTCAAAAAACAATCAATCACACATTTTTAGCATAAGTATTGCTAACTATCAAATTTATAAAAGAAAAGTTATCAACCTTTTAAAATAAACACATGCAACATAACGTAACAAATCAAGAATCACCTGCTCGTAGAATTTTGTGAAATCAGTAGAGTAATTGGCGATAAATGTAATTAGCGGATCTTTTTCTTCGTGGTGTTAGTGATGATTATCAAGAATGATTTAGACGAAAATTTGCTAGGTAATAAAAAGGATAACAAAGCGCAATATAGTCGATTTCCTAATCAATATTCATGCATTGAGCCAATCTGTTTAGTAATTCCTGAAAGCTAAAGTATATTATGCTCAATCAAGCTTTCCGCAGTATCGCATATCGATTTTTCTATTGAGCGAGGAGACCATGACAGCTGAGTGCGGATTTTTGACGTGTCAAATTCACTCTTTCTTCCTAATTCAGGTAACAACATTTTGACAGTTGGATCAAACAACGCGACAAGCTTCACCATAAAATCAGGCAGTTCCCATGTTTTAATCTTCCTACCTCTTGGCTTTAAATATTTCTTTAAAATCAGTGCTATTTCAGACATCCATAAATATTTGTTAGAACAGATGAAGCGATTCCCTCTGGCTTCACTGAGCTGCAAAGCTTTTACATGAGCATTTGCTACATCACGAACATCAACGAATGAAAACCCCAATTTGGGCCAACCAGGATCTTTTCCTTGGATAATCCGACGAATTACTTCAGTGGAAGAACTATGTCGAGATCCTATTAGTGGGCCAATAACAACTGATGGATGTATGGTAGTTAATGCTATATCAGTGCCTTTAACAAACTCCCAAGCGGCTTTTTCAGCTAAGATTTTACTTTTTGTATAAGCCAACATCGAACCATTAAGGTTGTCCAAATCACTCCAATCTTCTTCATTGTATTTTCTGTGAACATTCAATCCACTAGAAATTGCAGCAATTGATGACGTAAGGACAATACGTTTAATTCCAGCACCTTGTGCTGCTTTTAAAGCTCTAATTGCACCATCTCTAGCGGGTTTGATCAGGTTGTTTTCGTCGTCAGGCTCTTTCATCGGTACAGGGGAAGCCATATGAATAAGAAAATCTCCCCCTTGCATCGCTGCGCCCCAATTATCGTCCTTCAATAAATCTGCCTTAACAAATGTAAGGTCGCTAACATCTATGTATTTAGAAAGATTTTCCTTCAATAATTCGCCACAAGATAATGTTCGTAAAGTTCCTCTAACAGCATAACCTTCTTCAAGTAGCTGTTTAATTACATGAGACGCTATATATCCAGATGCACCTGTAACGATTACCGTAGATTTATTTTCCATAGTTCAATTCTCGCAAAATTGTAAGCTTCAATGAAGTCTCAATAGTTTGATACCCTACAGTATAGACATTCAGAAGATTTAAATGACGTAAGGGAATATATTGAAAGATAAACCACCCAACAGTATTTAACTACCCCTCTAATTAAACCTCCATTAAATGACAGAAATAATGACCCCCAAGCTGGTATCATAAAATACAGCAAACACATTGTTGACACCAACACAAGTTACTTGCAATACTTAATGACACCATTTAATGACACCTACTAAAAGGAGTTTAGAGTAAATGAGAACATTCGCATACTTGAGAACATCAACTGATAACCAAACCACAGCCCAACAAATGATGGTTATAAAAAAAGCGGGTTATGACGTAGAGCCACATAGACAAGTTAGTGAAGTTGTTTCAGGTAAGATACCAGCACTACAACGCTCTGAGTTTTCCCTGTTGGTGAATAAGCTGGAAGCTGGCGATACATTGGTAGTTAACAAATTAGATAGACTAGGACGAAACAACGTAGATTTACAAACTACTATCGAGTCACTTCTTGCTGATGGTATCAAAGTGGTATGTTTAGATTTACCAGTTAGTGATCTAAGCAGCGCAGAAGGTAAGCTGATGTTACAGCTATTCGCCTCATTTGCAGAGTTTGAACGTAATCGTATTAGTGACCGTACCAAAGAATCTCTAGTTAAGAAAAAGAGAGATGGCGTTAAATTAGGTAGGCCTGTAGCAACAAGCACAACAGAGCAAGTGCAGAAGTGCAAGACTGCTGGGCTATCACAAAGTAAAGTGGCTACATACCTCAGTATCAGTATTGCAACAGTCAAGCGGCATTGGCATAAATAATCCCAATTAAAATTAGGGGATGTACTCCTTCTCAAAGCAGATAGAAAGCCCCTTAATCGCAACATGTAGATTTTTAAATATTTACAAAGTGTAAAGGCATTAAGTTACACACTCTTTACTGAATCGAACAACCTAATTTAAGGGAGGTCAAAAGTTCAGATTAATAAAGTGGAGTAAAAAATCGCTTAGAGTGTAATATGAGTAAAGTTACTCTCTACGTCTTGATGTCTTATCGTGACAAGCCTTCGCTCTTTAAGCGCCAACACTATACCGGCTTCTTTGATGGTTTCTACTCTATGTGCAATCATAATACGGGTAAAAGGCAATTGGCTTAATTTTCCTGAAATAGTGCTTTCATTATAACTATCTAGGTGACTTGTTGCTTCATCAAGAAGCAATGCTATTGGGTCTTGATATAACGCTCTTGCTAAAAGAATACGTTGTATCTGTCCGCCTGATAAACTTGCGCCCATATCGCCTACCATAGTGTGATATCCCATTGTCATCCCCTTAATATCTTCATGAATTGAGGCAAGGTTGGTACACAATTCAACGTGAGCTATATTTGGCTCAGGGCTAAAAAAGGTGATGTTGTCGCCTATAGTGCCTGTGAGCAAGGTATCATCTTGCATTACCGCTGAAATTGATTGTCGGTAGTTTTTAAGACCTAGTGTAGCTATATCAATACCATCAATTAAGACTCTACCTGATGTGGGTAAAATGAGTCCCAGCATGATTTTCATTAAGGTAGTTTTACCTGAGCCGGAAATACCTGTAATGGCATACGAGTTATTATGCTTAAAGGTGTAATTGAGACCTTCGAATAGGAAAGTCTCATCATCACTGTACCTAAAGGAAATATCCTCCAGAGTTATTTCACCTTTGAGTGGGGTGGCAGGTAAATCACCTTCTCTGCCTGCCTCTATTGGGGTTAAGGCAATATCGCTTATACGGTCAAGGTGTAGACGCATCATTTTAAATTGAATAATTTGTTCGATAAGGTTTGCAAAGCACTGCGTCAACTGCCCTTTATAGGCGATAAAAGCTAATACCATCCCCACCGTTAAGCTGCCTGACATAACAAGTGTCGCAGCAAAATAAATGACCAAAACATTCTCAAGACCAAATAAGAGCTGATTCATTGAGTCAAAACTAATGTTTAAGCGACCTAATCGTATTTCACTGTTAATTACATCACTGTAACGGTTTTGCCAAATACTTTGACGTTGAGATTCTTGACCAAAGAGCTTTAGAGTTTGCATGCCGCGAACACTTTCTAAAAAGTGACTTTGCTCTTTCGCTGAATTTTGTATCATATCCTCAGTGGCAATTTTTAAGGGTTTAAATAGTACTAAACGCACTAGGGTATATAGCAGCATTGCACCTAGCACTACAGCGGTTAGCTTTACTGAATAAAGTAGCATTACGATAAGCACCGTAATAGACATCACACCATCAACTAAGGTTTCAACAAACCCTGTGGTAATACGCTCTCTAATTTGTGCTAAGCTGCCAAAGCGAGAAACAATATCGCCAATATGGCGAGACTCAAAATAATTCATTGGTAAACGTAATAGGTGGTGTAATAGGTTTACGCCCATTTGCATATTGAGAAGACTTGATAAGCGCAAAATAAGCCAACTACGCACCGCATTAGTAATAACCGATAGTATGGCAATAAGTGCAAAACCTAAAGCGAGTACCACAAGTAACGATTCATCAAAACTAACAAGCACTTCATCAACCACCCACTGCATGTAATAAGGTGTCATTAAGACAAACAACTGCATCACAAGCGATAAAGCAATGAGCTTAACTAATCCTGACTTTAGCCCCTTTATGCTTGACCAAAGCTGGCTGAACTTCATTCGCGCTTTATCAACTTTGACTTCAAACGTTGAGGTTGGCGATAATTCTAAACAAATACCGGTAAAATGCTTGCTGAATGCTTCAAGTTTGTATTCACGTATACCTTGAGCGGGGTCATTAATATAAAACGTTTGCGATTTACCTTTTCCTGACACCTTTGTTAGCACCACAAAGTGATTTAAGTTCCAGTGTAAGACACACGGTGTTTGCAGTTTATGAACTTCACCAAGTGGGCATTGTAATGGACGTGACGCTAAACCTAAACTATCACCTAGCTCAATTAAGTTTTGTAAGTTCATGCCTTTTAGGTTGGCAGAACAGCGTTTGCGCATCGTAGCCATATCAAGTTCGTGACCGTAGAATGATGCTATCATTGCCATGGAAGCAAGGCCACATTCGGCTATTTCAGCTTGTAATATTAATGGAGTTGATTTTGACAAAGAAAATTGTAACGAGTTTTGCTCTGAAGAAATATTCACTCAGAAGATTCTTTATGGTTGAGAAAACAATAAAATAAGAGCTAAGCTATTAAATATTATATGTATAAGTATAGAATAACTAATATTATTGCTTTTATAGCGAGCGTATCCTAATAAAAGGCTAAACAAAAACAACATTATAAAAGTAATGCTTTGCTCATATTGACTATGAATAATAGTGAAAATAAGAGATGTTAATACTATTGCGCCTGTGCTGCCTAGCTTAGTTTGGGCTACTTTACTAAATAACCAACCTCTAAAGACCAATTCCTCCATGATTGGTACAACTAAACAAATAGTAGTGAATATTAATATCCCCATACCTACGCTATTTCTAGCAATCTTAATGTCTAACATGATTTGCTCTTCTGGTAGTTTAAGTAACTCGCCTGTATATGAAGAGAACAACCAAAAAGCGACACCAACCGCTAGCCATTTAGCTACTTTACTTACACACATTACTTTAACAGCCCAAAAATCAAAACGTTCTGACCAGTCTTCGGCTTTTGTTACTTTTATTAATAAAGGAATTGTTAATAGAGGTGATAATAATGATACGGTTAATAATACTGATATACTCATGCTCCAAGCCTTAAAAGCATTAGTTGTGAACCCTTCTTCTTGCCAGAAACCGAAAACAACCCCAAATAGAAAACTCAAAATAGTTTGAGGTAAAAATAAGAGTATAGCTAACAAAAAAAATATTTTAGCTAAGCTTGATAATGTGTTCTCTCGTTTGTAATCTATTAACTCGTTTGTATTTATTAATTTAATACTCATGTTTATTACCCCTTGAATATAGTGAAATATATTTCTCCATACATAGGGCTAAACTCTAATTATTTTAAAAGTTTAGCCCTCTTTATACTACAACATACTCCTTCTGCTTCGACCGCTGTTATACGACCACTCACCAATCTCTTGTCTATTCTCCCAAGCATGGCCAGCTCCCCAAGTTATTGCATTTCCAGCAATTACGTTTGCTATCCACGAAATAAAACCTCCATTTACTTCTTTAACTTCATTTACATTTAATTCTCTCATAATGATTTACCTTCTAATTATCGGTATGCTACCGATGTTGATTGCTAGCTAGTGTTAGCACTTAATCGGCTAGTTTGATTTACCATCTAAAGTTTGCTCAAACCAGCCACTTTATTTCTGCCTTGATGGTGTTCACCAAAACAGAAAATCCTTTTACCTTTTCGTATGCGCTCTTAAAAAAAGAAATATCCTTGTAATCACATGTATACTTATTCAGCGCTGTTAAATATGCTTTTTAAGGAAACTTAGCACCTTCTTATTTGCCTCAAGAATGTTCGATTCCTTATAAAAACCGTGACCCTCTTTTTCTTTGACTAACCACTCATAAGGGTGTGATTGTTTATCAAGCGCAGTTCTTAATTTTTCAGCATGAATAATGGGGGCACGTTTATCTTCTTCACCATGAATAATGAGTACGGGGGCTTTTAGTTTATCAACATGATAAACAGGAGATTGTTGTTTAAGGTTGGCTAAATCTGTACCTAATGTTTTATCAAGGTATGCTTCACCCCATTTGAGCCTTTGAATATCACCTTCTTCTGCCATAATGGTTAAATCATAAATTCCTGCATTACCAATAACGCACTTAAATAAATCAGGCGCTAAAATGGCGCTTTGTAGCGCACTGTATGCGCCAAAGCTACCACCATAGATACAGAGCCTTTCTTTATCAGCAATGCCTTGCTCAATACTGTATTGAGTTGCTAATAAGATATCTTCTTGTATCTTTGTTCCCCACTGTCCATAACCAGCTTCCATAAAGTTTTTCCCGTATCCTGTAGAGCCCCTAAAGTTTATTTGAACAACGGCATAACCTGCATTGGCGAGCATTTGCACTTGTGGGTTATATCCCCAATAATCTCGAGCATGTGGACCACCGTGTGGCATAATAACGGTAGGTGATTTTTTAGGTTTTCCTTTACGCTTTTTAGGTAAGGTAATATAACCATTTAGTGTTAAACCATCTTTTGTTTGAATACGAAAAGCCTCAACAGGCGACAATGTTTTTAATTTCATCCATGGATGAGTACTCACTAAAAATTTAGCCGACATGGTATTGGTATCAAATAAATAAAAAGCACCAGGGTTTCTATCACCATATACGTGCACAATAATTTGACTGCCGTCTTGTGTTTTACTGGTGATTTCGACATTATCGCCGCCAAAAGCAGCTACTAGTGATTTGTGCTGCTTTGTTTCTACCGCATCTTTATCAAGGTAAATGTATTTCGGGTAATCTTCATCGAGACGCAGTGCATAAATAGCATTCAAGTCTGACTTCATCACATAAGAAGGCTCAGCTATTGTACTTTTAAATATAAAGCGCTCTTCTTGCGTGGTTAAATCATATTCATACAAGCCTTTTACATCACCATTTTTACTTTTAAGTGCATAAATTTTATTATTGTTTGTTGAAAAACTTATCGGCTGAAACTCTCCGGTAAACCGTTTTCCAAAGGCTGTCCATTTCTCACCTTTACCTTTTGAATAAAAAAGCTTAGTTTCACTGTTTTTTCCTGTACTAACAGCAAACCGAGGAACACTGTTGTTATCAGTAAGAAACTGCGTGTACGGAGCTGGAGCTATTTTTAGTCGACTTTCTCTACCGGTATAAATATTAAGCTTTACGATACTGGCATAGGTATCACTTCGCCTTGTTAACGCTTGTTTATAAACAAGGATGTTTTTGTCATCCTCTGGTAACATATCTAAAATAAAGCCCGCATTCCCAGAGAACACTAGGCCCCTTTTTGAGCGGTAACCAAAAACCATTTTTTTCCGTTTTCCGTTATAGTTGACCGCATAGATTTCGCCAAAATCTAATGGTTTTTCTAACGAGCCTCTTGTTTGTTGAAGTTGCACGACAACGCGTTCATTGTTAACCCAGAAATATTCGGCAGCTTGTGCTTTTCTTCCACCTTTGGCGGTATGAGTAAACTTCATAGTATCGGTTTCTAAAAACACTAACGTTTTAAAACCATCAAGGTTCATTAATGCTGCTAAATGCTTACCATCTGGAGATATTTTGATGTTATAGTATTGTGCATGCTTTGAAAAATCTGCAACTGTAGTCGCTTGGGATTGTTGTATGAATCCCAATAAGATAATTGATATAAAAGTGATAATAAGAAAACGTTGTATGTTCATGCATCTCTCAATAATAGTAATTTTTTTCTTAAATATATTTATGTGGTTTGTAATTGTTTTTATGGTTCCTATAAGTCAACGACTTCCAATAGCTAAAAAAGAGACATCATTGAAAATAATCACACACACATAATTAAAGCGACTAAAACATATTGTTCGAATACTTAAAGTTTAATTTTTATAATCTTTACCCCCCTAATTAAAATAAAGACTGCATCAACAGCGCCAACTACGAGAGCACTACCCCCCTTCACTTCTTTAATTTCATTTACATTTAATTCTCTCATAATTATTTACCTTCTAATTATCGGTATGCAACCGATGTTGATTGTTAACTAGTGTTAGCACTTAATCGGCTAGTTTGATTTACCATCTAAAGTTTGCTCAAACCAGCCACTTTACTTCTATTTTGATGGTGTTCACCAAAACAGAAAGTCCTTTTGTTTTTTATTATATTTTTCTTAAAAAATAGGCAGCATCCTTGTACTCCTATAAATAATCCTACTTACAATATCCGCCCCCGCAAACTGTAAATAGGCTCTAGCAACCATTGAATTAAGGTACGTTGCTCTAACATGATATCGGCCTCAAACAACATCCCACTTTTTAAATTAAAGGCTTTACCATAGGCATTTATTTGTTGTTGATTGATTTTGGCTCTCAATCTGTATACCGGCTCTTGTAATTGCACAGGGAGTTTAATTTCATTAGGTATAATTAAAGCTTGGTCGATTTTGCTGATTTGACTGTTGATAAAGCCAAAGCGCTGATAAGGAAAAGCATCGAACCTAAGTCTGGCATTGTCGCCTTCTTGCACAAAGCCGGCACTTCGTGTTGGCAATAACAATTCTGCAACAAGCTCGGAGTCTTTAGGGATGATGTAAAGCAGTGGGTAGTTAGCCGTAACAGATTCCCCCATATTCACTTGAATCCCTGTTATTACTCCTGCATTGGCCGCAGTAATAGAGTAACGGTGATTACTTCTCACCTGAGAGAGCTGATTTTCAATATCGCTTTGTTGACGCTTAAGGGCATTAATTCTTAATTGATATTGCTCTGGTATGTTTTGTTGATTAAAGCGTATTTGTGCTTGTTCGTTTTGTTGTTGAAGTAATAACCTAGCGAGAGTTTGTTTTTCTTGCTTTACATCGAGTAACACTTGTTGTTGACGTTGATTATCAAGTGTTGATAAGTAACCTTGCTCATGTAAATTATTATAATGAACTTGCTGGTCATTTAATAAAGCTAGTTTTTCATTTAAGAAGTGTTGTTGCTCAATAATGGCGGTTTTTTCTTGTGCTAAAGCCTGCTCTCGCTGCTGTAAATTAACTAATTCCTTCTTTTGTAATGCTAGGTGCTGCAATACCTCCTCATTAAGTAAAGTGATTTGCTCATTGAGTTGAATAGATAACTGTTCACTTAGTTCCGTACTTTGACCACTAATAGATTGTGAACGCTGCCCTATGGTTAACGTAACGAGTATCTGTCCTTTTTCAACGGTATCACCATCATTTACATGTAAGGTTTCAATTAATCCTCCTTGGCGAGCATAGCTTTTAATTACGCCTTTATTTGGCATTAAAAAACCACGAACCATTTCTTTGCGAGAATACTGAGCTGAAAAAAGAAAGGTAATTATAAGCGTTGCAACAGTAACAAGGGTTGACACTGTAAAGCCAATAGAGAGTGGCTGCGCTAAAGACACATTTCCCGTTAAATGCTGCGTTTGTTGTTCAACAGCTTCCTTTCTAAATAACGTCATCAAATAATCCTTTATTCAATATTACAAGAGCCTCTTAGTTAGCGAGTTAGAATGGGAGAGCTAACTAAGAGGATGTAAGCCTTATTTACGTATTAAAGTATAAAAGCAATAGGTAGGAAATATCGACAAAGAAACCACCAACCTAAGAAAAGCAAATGTAAACCACTCGCTTGACCTAGATTAAAATTACTGAAGATAAGGGTATTTGTACATAGCATTTCAGCATCAGTAGTGTAGCAACGATGCTAATAAAGGTGGAGTGGTACCCTAACCCATTGTAACCGTATGAGTATCGATACCTAGCAGCACTTAACATTCAATGCTAGCAAAGGATCAAGGTTATTTGATTGTTCATCGATAGGTTGCAAGCAAATAGATCAAGTTTCGTTTTTTATTTAATTAGTTTGAATTTCAAATTCAACATCACTTTCCCAAGATGGTAACACGATGATAATAAATAATTATCCATATTCTGTGGTTCCGTAATTAGTGAGACTCCTCAGTAATCATAGATACCAGATAACAATCCAGCATAAAACTACATTTAACAGTTTGAATTTAATCTATTTTCTGGTACTTTATCAACCATAAAAATGGGCGTTAATATGAGACGTCTACATAATAAGAAACGATGGCTTAAATAGTCAATAATCACTTGATGTTAATGTCTGCAATATCGAAATAACTGCCTTTAATATTGGTATTGTTAACGGAGCTTAGACGACAGAGCAGCCAAGCATGGAATACATCACATTTAATAATAAGGGTATTTATGAAACATATTTTATTAATCGTTAGTATATTAGCACTAAGCGCTTGTGGGGGCGGCTCTGATAAAAAAGATGGTGAGAACAACAGCCTACCAGATGATGTAGGGAGCTTTATCTTACAAAATGTCAGATTTGATTCAAAAGATTATTATGAAGGAGAGCTAGTTACGGTTACAGAAGGTACTAGTTTTGAAGTTCAGTGGGTATCACCTACCTCAGCAACCTACAGAATAGATTTTTATTTATCTACTAACGGTGAAGTACATTCTGACAGAAATAAAATAGGAAGGCTTAATTGTGGTAACGCTTCTTTCTCACTTTGTCCTAACGCAACAGGTGAAGTTCAATGTGGAATTGATGACAACATGTTATCTTGCTCTGTTGGAAGTGACTTTGTAGGTAGTGAGTACTTTCAGGATAAAAACCTATCAAACCTAAGATTTATTATAAGAGGTTGTGATGCCTTTAGTAACTGTGATGTAAAAACATTTGATTTTTCGGTACAAAATAATACAGATGATTTAGAATAGCTTTGTAGTAAAAAAATATCCTATGAAAAATTATTTGCTGGAAATTCTGGTGGTAATATTAATATACCAGGCACGAATAGTACCTTTTAAAAAATGAAGCCTAATAAGCCCTTAAGGCCGTTATATTTAAATGGATGTTTCGTGAATAGCCAACCACATCGAAACGATTGGACTGATTTTTTTAATAAATCTTTTGATTTTCAATTACTTAGTGCAATCTTTCATTACCTTATAATTTTTATCTTGGGTACACAATAGATTTCCCGTGGGTATACAAAATGGTACGTTTTTATTTATAACGGTAGAAAACGCGATGAGATCCAATGTTACACAACAACTCATAAAACAGAATTAAATAGTTGATTTATATGAACAACAAAGAACGTCAAGTTACACGGAATGACACTATGAATCAGCCATCTATTCTTTGGCACGATTATGAAACGTGGGGGATATCACCTAAATTCGATAAACCTTCTCAGTTTGCCGGTATTCGAACCGATTTAGATTTGAATATTATTG
>Ga0209081_1002003_pt1 | contig 11939 bp, 19 predicted proteins | sample GOMGulsemesocosm_4_FD_184636 | JGI IMG/M metagenome (GOLD analysis project Ga0209081, IMG submission 184636) | Methane-oxidizing microbial communities from mesocosms in the Gulf of Mexico - GOM15B Gulf of Mexico (SPAdes) (version 2) | ecosystem: Environmental > Aquatic > Marine > Cold seeps... | reverse complement strand
ACAATGTTTGTGCACCTACACTTTCATAGTATAAGCCAACAAAATCATAAACAGACATATCTCTATAACCTCCATCTAAACCAACAAAAAATAACTTTCCTGTCGACTGGTCGTGACTTATGCGCAAGAGGCTTGACGGCAATTTAATAGCCTCTTGCAACACCACCCCTTGTAAATCAAGTTTATAAAAATACAATGAACTGGTTGCTACCCATACATTAACTCCGTCCGAAGTTATGGACTCAACAACCCCCTTAAAAGATACCTCTTTTGATTCTATGTAGCCCCCTGTCGCACTATCATATACATAGATAATATTAGAGCCATCCGTAACCCAATACGCCCCATTAACATAAGCTAAATCAATGCCGCCATACACCATTTCGACCGCTGTTGTTAATTTAGCGTGTACCCCTGCTTCCGTCCAAGTATCTATATCCTTATCGCTATCAGTAGTCGCAATTACCAACCCATTCCAACAACCGCCACGCGGTGAAGCAACCGGACCATTCATGGTAATTGTTCTGCCTGTTTTAGCTCCACCCAATGTAAACTCATGTAGCAAGTCACCATTACTAGAATTAGCCACCCAATAGTTATTTTCTGTATGAACAAAAACAGTTAACATAGAACCTAAAGTAAAGGTTGGTGTCATATCGTTATATTCATTACCAACCAGTACCGAATAATATTTTTTTGAGTCAGGATATAAATTTACATCCGTTTCTATCACACCTGATTTAATCCATGATTCACCGTTAATAATAGCCAGGCCATTTACGTCAGCAACGTTTAACGACTTTACATCACCAATTACAGAGGTCTTCACCGCTCCAACCTTTAAAGAAGTATGATTATTAATTGCCGTTACATTATTATCTAACTGACCATCAACCACGGTCATAGCGTCAAGCGTTGCTTGAGTAACGTCACCATCAGCAACAATTACCGCTTGAGTTGCTGTGGCCTTGTTTGCTATTTCTGTATTGGTTGCTGTCGCTTTTGCATCAGTATTCGCAATAATCGCCGCTTGTTGGTCGGCAAGTAATTTTTTAATATTTACGGGTAGGCTTAGGCTCGCCATGTTTCACCCCCTGCTAATGTGATTGCTGTTGCTGTTGGATTATGCACAAAAATAGCAGTTTCGGTTTCCCACTCGTAAGCGCTTGGCGCATCTTTGTTACCTTGCAAAAATATGCCTACAGTTGCTGTGGTATTTAATGCGCTGCTACCTATGCGGATTTCTGCCATATCTACGCTATCGGTAATTAATTGAATAATTGCCGTGCGATTCAAAGCAGCTCTGGCGGCTAATATTTCAACCGTTGCCCCTGCTGCAATAGATGTTTTAACCAAGGCTAACGGAGAAAAGTTATTAGCCACATTTTTCGCCATTTTACCGTCTTCAACGGTTGAGGTAGCATCCACTTGAATTGCTTCAACAATACGAGAAACAACAACCTCATTAGTCACCGTAACCGACCCCTTGCCGACCGATGTAATGATTATATTGGCAACTTCGTACTCAATATTTATTTCGCTTGCACTATCATTAACAAACAGCATGTCGTTAATGTCTTCTAATCTGTATTGACGACCAACCGAACCAGAAACCACGCCCGTTTTCGGGTTAACAAGCTTAAAAGTTCCGTCTGCATCTATAATCGACAAAAAAAGACCGCCTGTTTGTACTAGGCGCTCCTCATTTGGTTGTAATGTTATTTTTGGCATCTACTACCCCTTTGAAGCAATAAAAGCTATTGCAACAAAACCAACCGCTGCCGCAACTGCCATGTACATGGTCATTTTTTCACTTGACCTTGCAACAATGTCTTGACCATCTAAACTAGTGCTTTTCGCTAGTTCAGCAATAATTGATTTATCACTAGTACTCGCATCAACAACGCTTGCCAGTGCTTTTTCATTTACAGAAAAGTTTGCTTGTGTTGCTGCCCTTAAATTATCGGCAAAAGATACCGACACGTCGGATAACTCCCCAATAACTTCTTTCGATGTTTGGCCAACCGTTTCAACCGATACTGTTGCGATGTCTTCGATTTCATCAATAGCAAATTCCATTGAGTTAAATGCTCGACCCACTGTTCTCTCGTTTGCATCAAGCGCATTTCTGGTTGAACGTTCATTGGAACTAATAGCACTTTGAGATAAATCGGTTGCCGCTTTATTTTGCTTGGTTGCTTCTAAAAGTGCGGTTTCAGCAATTGCCTGTGCTGCTTCCAATGCCCCCGCATCAATAAAAGAAATGTCTCCATTAGCAAAATAACTACCGTCATCTAAGCTAATGGAATTATCATTATTGTATGAGTCTTCAATATCTGTTTCTTGAGAATAATCATAATCCTCTTCGGTACTTTGAGAATAATCATGTGTAATATCTGTTTGTGATTCATCAATTGAAACACTACCCGACACACCAGCGTAATCACCATCGTAAACAACATTGTTTGTAGTTTGTATATTGCTCGTTTTTTGTGAGCTTTTACTTTTACCGCCCATCACTAAACCTCTCTTAAATCAATTAAATAAATGTATTCGTTTTTATTAAAAAGGGCTTTTCTTGTTTCAATAAGATAAAGCGGCAAACCTGCTAGCCCTTTTTTAAGGTAAGCGGGGTTTTTTGTATGAAAACGAATAAATTCAAAATTTTTCTGTTGAGCAAAAGCTATAATCTCTTTTGCTGAATCCTTTAGCCTTGCCCCTGCTGCCGCAACAACAACCAATTGATTACTTTCAGGCCGTAAAACTAAATAAAGCGCTTTATTGCTCGTTAAATATAACCAACTAATACCGCGCTTTATCTCATTTTTAATTGTACCTTTAGCCCCATGTAATGCAGGCTTTAACACCTTCATTACATGGCTTGTTAATGCGATCTCTTCCATTACTTTTGTCTTAACATTACAAAAGCAACCAAGGCGGCGGCAATAATGCCACCAATTAACAATGGTGATACGCCCGTACCCCCATAATTCAACCCACCAACCTTTATATTATTGGTTTGGCCTAAATCGCCGTTTCCGCTTTTAGCTTCGCCGCCGCTAATCGGCATTGAACCGCTGTTAGCTATATCACCTACACCTGGTATCATTTAAACCACCTTAACCCTTTCCATAAAAGAAAAAGAAATAAATAGAAGCTATCAGCATGCCAATTTTAAGTAATGTACCAAAAATAGAGCTAACCCAAGAACCTGCGGCAAACCCTACACCACCAGCCAGCAAAGGAAATAAAAATACTAATGGCATAATTACCCCTTTTGCATCACTAGCAATAAACCAACAAGTAAAGCAGCACCCACCATCAAAGTAGTATTATCAACCCCGTTTAAAATAGGTGATTGATATTGTGCCTGTCCAACTTGTTCTTTAACTACAACAGGAGTTCCATCGGTATTACTGCCTTTTACAGGTTCGGAGGCTCGCAAAGCATCGGTATCTTTTCCTGATTCCTTTAACCCTTGCACCGCTTCCACTAATACCTCTTGGCCTGCATCATAAACCACATCCCAAGTTTCGGTAATACCGCCCCATAAACCACCAAAATCCATAAAACCCCCTTAACCCTGACTAGGTGGGAAAATAATTTGTTCATACCCATCAACATGGGCTTTAATCGAGCCAGCCGAATCAGTGGTTAAAACAAATTTTAAATTATTGGTTGACATGCCCGTAGTGCCAAAACCCAACAAGGTAAAATCAATAAGGCACATACCTGCCTGAGGAGTAATACCGCCCAACTCTTTTAAATCGTGGTCAAGCTCAGCGCGTGTCCATTCATTTAAAGTTGTACCACCACGCTTAACGCTGATTTTAGAAATATTTGTTTCTGTTTCATCAAAAGCTATAGTTTGTATTTTTTTATGAATACTGCCATTAGGAAATTTCCACTCAATATCATCTGCGGCACTAGCATAAAGCACTGACTCATATTTTTTAGGCTCAAAAATACGCGGTAATCGTTGTGTATTATCTGACGCTATAGCAGAAGCACGCAAGGTTGGCTTAACAGGGTCGGTAGCACCCTTAGCACCAAACAATATTTTCAGGGTTACATCATCTTCTGGATTTGTAACTAATTGCGTTTGATAAACACCCGCTTGTGTTCTGTAATGAAACTTTGATAAATCAAAAACAAAAATACCTTGTGTTTTTGCTTTTTGATAAGCATCAAGCAAGAATTCTAAATATTTACCTGAGGCATAGGCAGCTTCTGAACCGTTCACATCTATAGTGATTCGTTTAATTGCAACACGCTCGACTAAGTTGGTTAGCAACTTGATACGATGATAAATCATGCCCGCCGAAAGTTTAATAGTCCATTCGTCATCGTAATTAGAGCCCGTTGCCGAATCTAATTTAACATGAGAAGTTATTACTTTTGCTATTGCCCTAGCAATCATTGATTTGTTCATTTTACTTCCTTATTAACCTATTGTGTCTTCAACAACATCAATGTTATTTGATGCCCAAACCACAGCCGCCGCAACAATTAATGCAACGCCCGACGCTTTTAATAACGCTAAATTTTCTTTACTCATTTTTTTCACCCTTACTGGTTGTTGGTTTGACGAACCTAACAAGAGCAAACACCAAAGCGGTTGCAATAACACCTGTTAATAAAGTTGTTTTATTCATGTTCGCCCCTTAAAAAGATTTAATATTTATATAGCGTTATTGTGATAACTGACAATAGAAAAAACAGCGGTAAACCTAATAGGTTAAATTAATTGTTTTATTGGTGGTTTTTGGTGGTGAGCAGGCAGAAAAAAGCCGTCATAATTACAAATTATGGCGGCTATTATTGTTATTTTTACTTTTTGAATACCAATTTACCGCGAGTAAAGTTACCTAAACGGGGCATCTTGTAAAAATACTCTAATGGCTCAAGCTCTAAAATGTCTTTTAGTGGTATGTCGGTTTCATCACTCATGCGCTTTGCATCGGCTTTACTTTCTTGGGCGCCTATCCACTTATAACCACTTTGTGACAAGGTTGTTTTTGACATTTCAACGACACGTTGACCAACTGAATGCACAATAATTCCATACTTGCGACCAACTGACATAAGCCAACCGTAAGCGCCTTTCTCTTTACCTACGCTTTCTGTTACTTGCGGAACCTCCTCACAAACAACGTGCAAGCGCTTTATGTGCGTACCATTCCCCATGCCTTTCACAAGCCCACAAAAGTATAAAAAGTTTTTTCTATTCTCTGGCACTGTTAACGCTATTTTAAAGCCTTGTTTTGTTTTTCTGCCTGCGTAAAGGGCGCTAAAAAACGACTTAAAGTTATAGTAACGACGAACAGGCTTACCCTTAAAAATATCGTCATAATCTTCGTGAGGATCCCAAAAGACCACTTGGTCTATTGCTTTGATGTTGTTACTAAGTTTTACCGCGCTTGTTTTACCTGACCCCGTACCACCACAGTACAAGTGATTTAACGCTTTTAACTCGTTATTTTTATTAATGGGCTGTAATTGCATTATGATGCCTCTGGTATTGTTTCAACCTTATTTTCACTAGGGTTTTCACTGCTTGCTTTCACTGCTTTATCTTGCGCTTTTAATGTTTTAAGCTGCTTAACTGAACTATAAGCCAAAGAGCCAACCCAAAGCGCTGCCATTACTTCACTTTTGTATTGACCAAGTAAACCAAGTGCTTGCGGTGCGTATTTTTGTATGACTGGCTGTAAGCGTTTTGCGCCTATTTCTTTCTTCTTATCAGTAATGGTAAATTTTTCGTGTCCATGTTCTTGGAGCAATTCTTCATAATAATCTATAACACCAATAGCGGCGAACTCTGCGCCCTCTGGTGTTTCTAACATATCTTGAGTAGCTTCAAGAGCGGCTTGCTCTTCTTCGGGTGACATTTCAGGAATATTTGTCGGATCAAACTCTTCGTTTTCATCCCCGCTCATTTCTTTTGCCATCTGGCTTGCTATACGGTCGCGCTCTGACTGGTTGACGTCTTCGGTTTGTTGCTCAGGTGTTAGTTCGCTTTCAATTTCGGTATTTTCGTTTTGCTCTACTGATTCAGTCATGGCTTTATTCTCTTATTTAATCTTATAGGTTAATTTAACGGGTAAAAGTACGGTTTACATAACTAATGCTAATAAACCACCAAAAACAGCACCGACAACGGCGGCCAAACCTATGTTTTTAGGGTTAACCTCTTTTTGTAGTGGCTTTGGCGGCAACGTTTTCACAGTTACTTTTTCGGTTAATGGTTCGGCTTTTTCGATAGGGGCTTTTTTTAATGGCACATTAACCGTTTGAGCCACTATTGGCGCGGTATCTGGAACGATTGGCGGTAACGCTTTTTCGGTTAATGTGTCGGTTAAATCTTCGGAAACATCATCATGCAATGCTTGAGGCGTTAGCTTTTGCTGTTCGCTTTGCTCTAAATCTTCAATTGATATAAACATATTTCGCTTTATTTTCTCTTGATACTCCTCGCCGCTTGCTTGGTCACACTTGCACTCGTCGCACAATAAATATCGTAAATGTGCTTTTTTTCCCTTTGGAGCATGAACGGTTGCAATACTGCCGCAATGATGACGAAAAACCCCTAAAACAGGGTTTTTACTCGTTCTTAAAGGAATATTCCCTAATCCCATGGCTAATGGTACTGTTTTCATTTTACTACTCCAATTTAAATTCAATCTATGGTTTGTAACTCGGCTTTTATTTTCAATATTTCAGTTTTTAAAAAATCCAGCTCACTTTTATATTCGTTAAACTCATCAACAAAGCTACTAAGTAGAGACAAAGTTTCATCCCCTAAATTTTTAGCCGCTCTTTTTGTTTTGGTTAAGCTTGCACTCGCTAGTAACTCACCTGCTATTTCCACGCGCTGTAATTTGTTTTCTAATGACATTTGAACTCCCTCAATTGATTGTCTTTAACCTGGTAAACAAAATAATCATCTATTTTCACCCTACATCCTTTCTCCAGTAGCGCTATTGCATCTAAAGAAAACCCTAATTCTCGTAGTTTGGTGATATTGGGCGGATGGCTTGAAAGGCCATCCGTACAGTTAATCCCACAAGTCCAAGAAGGGTTTTCCGCTTCGCTGCAAACTTTAGACAACCCCCACTGCACGGTTCGGCTTATTCCTGAAACGGTGGCGCTTGTTACACCTTTTACTTTTCTTGAAGCTTCGTTATATTCCGTCGCTTCTGGCGTAACTTCGTACAATGTTTTTAACGTGGCATCTCTGCCCTTATTCATACCGCCCATAGCCTTGATAAATGCTTTAAAATCGCCACGGTCTGCGGCATAGCGTAGTTCTGTCATTTCTTTATCATGCAATGGGGAATCTATTTTGCGCAATTCACGGTAAACGGTAACGCTAGGGCTGCCTTGAAATTGAAATTGTCTTACATTCCAATTGCTTGCCCATGCTGCTACAGGGTTTACGCTTTGGCTTATCGGTTCGCCCGTTTCTTCATCAACGTGATCACCAACAGCAAAGCCGTCTATATTTTTAGAGATGTATTTAGCAATGTAACTTGTGGCACTGCCGTAAGCCTTATCAATTTTTACAGCGGTAAAGCGAGGCGAAAAAGTACGAAAGAACTTTTGTGGTTCTTTTACTTTTTTACCTTTGCTTTTAAGAAAACCCCACGTTTGACGGGCTTTCTTGTAAGTTTTAAAGAGTGATTTACGGTTAGTATAACGCGCGTGTAACTCGTTAATATCTTCTGATATGGCGTATTTGCGCATAACAGCGGTGATCGCTTGTTGGTGTTCGGGCTTCATAAACAAAGCCATGTGCCAATGCGGCGTACCGTCTGCGTGTGGCTCTGATACTCTAATACCGTAAAATTCAAGGTTTAAACGCTTTAGTTTAGAACGGATTTTAGTCCACATTTGAGCAAAATAATTATTAGTGTCTTTTGGGCTGCTGCCGTTCCACTTGTCACTATTTGAATGATAAGCACTAGGCGCGGTTAGGGTGTAAAACATACCCACATGGCCTATTTCGTCGGCGTATTCCTCCATACTGCGCATGCGTAACATTAATTCGTTGCGGCGGTTTTCAGGGTTTGCCATACCTGATTTTACTGCATCTTCTAGCTTGATGGTGTTCTCAAAAAAGCTATTAGTTTCTTCATTAAAACAAAGCCCCGTTAGCTCCATTAATTTAATCCAATCAGCACAACTTTGTTGCCTTGCCTTGTACTCAGCAACACAATGCTTGCTTGCATAGGGGTTTTTACTGGCTTTTGATACATCGCCAACGGCAATCTCCAACCATTCAAGAACATGTAAACGATAGCGTTTTAATTTACGTTTCCACCATTTTTCACACTGCATTTTTAACAGGGCTATTTCATGGCTTTTTTCTTGTATTTCTTCACTGGCGAATTCAACACCGTAAAACGGGGCGGCTACACCGTATTCATCACAACGTTTAGCAATGTCTTGATAAATAATATTTAAACCCTCAGCAAGTGTTGTTGTTGCTGATAAGTCTTTAGCTATTTCTTGTATCTCTTTGGCCATATCAAGCGCAAGCATAGCGGCGCGAACTTCTGTGCGCTTAACGTTATTGATTATGTGCCACGGGTGCGGCTGATTGCGTGCTTTTTCGTTGATATGGTTCATACGAGGCGCAATTTTAGCGAGGTGATTTCTTAAATAGGTATTAGCAGTAAAAGAAACGCTTTTACCGTCGCGCGTAACCTTGTTGGTATGATGCCACGCAAAACGCTTAGCAAAACGTATTTGCAACGGCTCAGGTAGTTTTATTAGTTTATTAGACCAATGGATAACATCATCTTTATCAGCAACAGACAAAGCCGCTAAAACAGCGGCATTAATCCCTTTTGGTACTGATTTAGCTTGATGTAAATTAAGCATTAATTGCTTTTAAACCATTAGAGCCTAATCTTTTTTCAAGCTCCACTTGTCTTTTTCTTGTTACTTCATCAAGTACGCTTTCTATTTTTTTGTATAAATCACTCTGCAAACCCGTTGCATGATAAACACCTTGACGCATACCAACCAAAAAAGCATAACTCATCGTTCTTTCATGCGCATTATCTGAAAGTGCTTTTTTTGCATGCTGCTCTAATTCTTCTGTTAAGTAATCTTGTAATCTAATCATGGTTTGCACTCGCTTTTTGTTGGTTGGTGTTCATTTCACTTAAAAATTGTCGGGCTAACTTGGTTCGCCTTTCGTACGAGGCTAATCGCTCTTCATGGCGTAAAGCTTCTTGTGCTGGTGTTTCACGGTTAAAGCCGAACTGGGCGCGAATTCTTGCAATCCACTTTGCGGCTAATGGTTGAGTATTTACCATGAGGTCATCTCCCACTCTTCGGCATTATCTTCTGCCTCAAGACACTTTTTAGTAAGCAATGCCATGTTGATATAAACCTTGCTGCCTTTGCCTGTCCTACCCATTCTGGGTTGAACAGTGGGAAGAATGCCGTTTAATATTTGATGCTCAACGGCGGCTATTTTTTGGTGTGTTAATTCTGCGTAAGCTTTCTTGTCCAGCATTGGTGCCAGTGCGACTAACTTGCTTAAATCCATGATTAAACCCTTTTTTTTTGTTGCTATACGTTGTAAATTAAATAACTTTGATAGACATTCTGTCTTATTCGGTTCATTTCGATTCGTGCATTATACTAACGATGCAAGGATCGAAATGCAACAACTTTATATGGGTTTTTAATATGGACGATATAGAAAAACAAATAGATGAATTATTTCAGCTAACAAACACTAGTAAAATAAGTGAGTTAGCAAAATTTTTAGGTGTATCACCAATAACAATAAGAACCTGGCGAACAAGAAAGAAAATTCCCAGTAGCGCATTTAGAAAAGCAAAACAACCACCTCAAGATGATTCAATACATTACACAAAATTACCCTTTTACGAAGTTTCAGCTAGTGCAGGACCAGGGGAGTTAATAGAATGCGAGCAAGAAAGTTCTGCCATTAGCTTTGCCCCTGAATGGTTGCGTAATGACTTACACGTAAACCCGAATGAAGTGTTTTTGATGTTGGCAAAAGGTGACAGCATGCAACCAACCATTAAAGACGGCGCCATGATCATGGTAGAAAAGTTTACCGGTAGCCTTGCCGATGGTGTTTACGTTATGCGCCATGAAAATAACTTACTGGTAAAGCGGCTGCACGTTTTCCCCACGGGCGTTATCAAAGTGCAATCAGATAACTCAATCTACGAACCCTACGAACTCACCAAAGAACAACTTGAAGCAAGCAACCTAGAAATATTAGGCCGTGTGGTGTGGTCAGGGCAAAGGATGTAAAAAGTGTCCATTAAAAAACAACCTGATAATACTTACCTTGTTGACATTCGCCCCAGTGGTCGTAATGGCAAACGTTATCGGAAAAAATTCTCCTCTAAAACTGAGGCGTTGAAGTATGAAAAATATATTTTATCGCAACATCACGATAAAAAATGGTTAGATGCACCAAAAGACACCCGTAAAATAAGCGAGTTGATACCACTTTGGTATAAACACTGGGGCGCACATTTAAAAGATGGCAAAACCGACCTTAGGCGCGTTACTTCGGTTAATGTACTTTTAGGCAACCCTCGTGTTTGTGACATTAACAATAAGTTTCTTGCTAATTTTGCCGCCGAACGCTTACAAACAATTAAAGCAACTACCTACAATAGAGATATAGCCGTTTTAAGTAGTGTGTTCACTCAACTAATCAAAGCTGAAATTGTTTACGTTGAAAATCCATTTAAAGATAAAAAGCAAAAGGAAAAACTAGTTGAGTTGTCATTTTTAACAAGTAATGAAATTAAAACATTGTTAGCCGCCTTGGATGGTGATTGTTTGTTAATTGCTAAAGTATGCTTAAGTATTGGCGCACGATGGGGCGAAGCACAAAACCTAAAAGCTAGTGACATTCATAATCAAAAAATAACGTTTTCAGATACCAAGAATGGCAAACCGAGAGCCGTGCCAATTACTAAAGACTTGTTTGAAGAGTTAAGCACAAAAAAACAAGGTCGGTTATTCAGGGATTGCTATAAGCAATTTAGGTATAGGCTTAATAAATGCGGCTTTGACTTACCAAAAGGACAAAGTAGCCATGTTTTACGTCATAGCTTTGCTAGTCATTTTATTATGAACAACGGTAATTTATTGGCATTGCAAAAAATACTAGGTCATGGCGATATTAAAATGACCATGCGTTATGCTCATTTAGCCCCTGATTACTTAATTGAAGTGCTAGAAAAAAACCCTCTTAGCAACTTGTAATAGGGCTTATTACTATTTATTACCATACGTCAAGCTTGATTAGTGTATATCAAGTCCTTATAATTGAGCATTAAAGGACAAACCTTTTCTTTATTTTAGGCAGTAGCATGAGCGACCAAAACGGAAAATCACCATTAACATCAAAACAATTTATTAGCTTTGAAACTATAGCTGCGGTAGTTTTTGGCTTGTTTGTTGCTGTTGCTGCTTGGACATGGACAAGCAGAGTATCAAACGTAGATACACGCTTTGAAAAAATGGATAGTAAGCTTGATAAGATTGTTGTTTCACTGGCAAAAATTGAAACCCGTCTTGATGCCCTTACTATTAATTACGGGCAAACACGTGAAACCAGTAGCGAGAACAAACAAACCTTAGCGCGGCTTGATGAACGTGTTAAAAACCTAGAAAAATAAAGCTCCCAAGGAGCTTTTTTTATACCTGTCATTTAAATTAAAAACGTCCACACTGTGACCACAAACAATAAAAACATATACTGCTTATTTGTACAGTATATGTTTTAAGTTGTTGATTTATTTGTAAGTGATTGATTTATAAAGTATGTTAAATGCCTTTGCTGATGCTTTTGCTAAATTAAAAAAATAAAATCCTAACTTAACAAGCCCTATGTAATTAACATTACATAGGGCTTGTTTGATGATACA
>Ga0209081_1002001_pt1 | contig 11948 bp, 9 predicted proteins | sample GOMGulsemesocosm_4_FD_184636 | JGI IMG/M metagenome (GOLD analysis project Ga0209081, IMG submission 184636) | Methane-oxidizing microbial communities from mesocosms in the Gulf of Mexico - GOM15B Gulf of Mexico (SPAdes) (version 2) | ecosystem: Environmental > Aquatic > Marine > Cold seeps... | reverse complement strand
GATTGTATTCTTCCTAGATCGAAAAAAAATGAAATAGTTAATTTTGTAGAGGGTGGATTAAGAGATTTGTCTATTTCAAGAACTTCATTTGATTGGGGTGTTAAACTTCCAACTTCTATGAATGAACCAAAACATGTTATGTATGTTTGGCTTGATGCACTAATGAATTATATCACAGCATTAGGTTATGGTGACGATGAAAAAAATATGAACCAATGGCCTGCTGGTTTTCACTTAGTAGGTAAAGATATTTTAAGATTTCATGCAATTTATTGGCCAGCATTCTTAATGAGTTTGGACTTACCTCTACCAACTCATATCGCTGCACATGGTTGGTGGACAAGAGATGGCTCTAAGATGAGTAAAAGCAAGGGCAATGTTGTTGATCCTAAAGAAGTGGCAGATGCATATGGACTAGACGCATTTAGATACTTCATGTTAAGAGAAGTACCTTTTGGTCAAGATGGTGATTTTTCACAAAAAGCTTTAGTTGATAGAATAAACTCGGATTTGGGAAATGATTTAGGGAATTTACTAAATAGAATCATTGGGATGAGTGGAAAGTATTTTGATTTTAAAATTGATAGCTCAAACGTAAAAAAATTCCATCAAAAAGAATTGGATGAAGTAAATGTTATTTTAGAAGGTGCTGAAAAACTCATTTTTAACATGCAAATTAATAAATATTTAGAAGAATTATGGAAAGTATTAACCATTGCGAATAAGGCAATTGGTGATTATGAACCATGGGTAAAAATGAAAGAAGGTAAAACGGATGAAGCAATGGCACTGGTTGCTTTAATAACAAATATCATGGCAAAAGTTTCTCTTTTACTAGATTCTGTTTTACCAGAAAAAATATCTAAAATTGCAAGCTCTCTTGGAATTACGATTAATACTGAGACTTACAATAAGCTCATTAAAAACAAAGAATTAATAGACAATACAACTATAACAAAAATCGATCCATTGTTTCCACGAATTGAAGAAATACTACTGGACACTCCAGAAGTTAAAGAAGAAAAACCTAAAGAGAAAAAAGTTGAAGTTAAAAAAGAAGTTGAAAATGATAACTTAGTTACTATTGATCAATTTTTTGAAACAAGTCTAAAAATTGGAACAATTGTTGAAGCGGAAGAAGTCCCAAAATCAAAGAAACTTTTAAAACTTCAAGTAGATTTAGGAGAAGGGAAAAATAGACAAATACTTGCTGGTATTAAAGAATTTTATTCAGCTGTTGAACTAGTTGGAACTCAAGCTTGTGTGGTTGCAAATTTAAAACCTGCGAAACTAATGGGAATGCTAAGTGAAGGTATGCTTTTAGCTTCAAAAGATGAAGATGGATTATGTTTAATAAGACCAGAAAAAACTAAAAAAATTGGTACAAAGATAAGCTAAGGTGCGAATTTCTTCTATTATTGAGGTGGTAGAAGGAGAATTAAAAAATTCTCCTTCAATATCATTTGTCTATAAAATCAAAACACATATCAGTAAGGTTCACGAAGGTGATTTATTTATTGCAAAAAATGAAGAAGATATCCGAATAGCCATAAAAAAGGGTGCTTTTGGTATTATTTATGATTTTGAGATTGATATTCTGGATAAGGAAATTGCTTGGATACAAGTGTCAAATATCGACTATGCCATTTCAAAATTAATTCGATTTAAACTTAGCAATCATGATTTAAAAGCTTTTTACTGCAATAAAATTACATTTGAACTTTTAACTTTATTTGTTAAATATAATGATGAAAAAATCAAACTTATTTCAAACAAATTAGATGATGAAATAGAATTGATTGAAAGCATTGAAAATATTAATACAATCATATGTCAAGATAAAGAAATACTCAATAATATTTACCCAAACAACAAAAACTTTAACCATACTCAGTATGCAGTTAAAAACCTTGTTGAACACTCCCTATTTGAAACAACATTTTCATGTGGAAAGAACTATTTCGCAAGATTAAAACTTCCGAGTTTATATATTAATCATTTTTTGGAAGTTTACTCTTTTTTAAATAATGAAGTGGATACAAATAGACTTAAAAAACTAAGATCATTTAAACCATTATTTATTGACAAATATTTTAAAATGATTGAATATGGGAATAGTGACAAATTTATTTTGTCACAAATTGATGAGAGTATTGCTGTTTTTGAAATCAATCATTTAAAAAATAAATACAAATATGCTAAAACCTATATTTTTTCAAAAAAAACTTCTCAAATTGACAAAAGTATGGTTGATTATTTTGTCAATACATTACATGATATGAAAGAGCTATTAGTCAACATAAAGTTTAACGCCATTTATGTCGTTGGTTTTTCCCAAGAAGAGATTGAACATTTTATTACAAAAAATAATACAAAATCTCTTCTATAAAAAATAAAAATTTTATTAATAAACCATTCCAAAAGAACCAATAACTTTACCTAAAATAGTTAAATCACTCTTGTCAATGATTTGAACAGGATATTCTTTGTTATCAGAAATTATATCCAGCTTACCATCCACTCTTCTTTGAATTCTTTTTACAAATAACCCATGAGTAGTTGTAAAGGCATAAATTCCCTCTTTTGCAAAATCTTTTTTGGAAATATCAAGGAATATTATATTATCAGTGTTGAGTGTAGGTTCCATAGAATCTCCAACAACATTAATAGCATCAATATTTTTCAAATTGTCACTTCCTCCCAACATATTAATAAAATATGGAGGTACTTCGAGTTTTTCATAAGTATCATCATCTTCATATGCTCCACCACCAGCACTTACATTTACACTAGGAAAATACTTAATCCAATACTTATCTGTTGAATCTAAAAGAGAGTTTGGGTTTTGATTGTATAAGAGCCAATTAATAGAAATTTTCTTTAAAGCACAAAAATCCAAGATTTTATCATATGGAATTTTGCTACGATTTTTCATTGTTGCAAAATTAACTTGTGATAATCCAAGGGCACCAGCTACATCTTTGTCAAAAACTTTACCAATCTTCCCATCTGCACTTAAAACGTCTTTTAACTTCTCTATTATTTCATTTACAAGTAACATTAAAACTCCTTTTTTTAGATTATATTACAATTTGCAATATAATTCAAGAGTTTTGTAAAAAAATTGTAGTATTTTGACATATTTTTAATAAGGATTACAATATGTCAATTAAAATAACGAAACTTACTGAGAACATTATGGAACTAATTAATGTGTTAGATGAAACAATTTACAATTTTGGAAACAAAATTTTTTAAATTTATAAATTTACATTTTTTACAAGTAAAACTTAATTTTTATAAAGCAATTTTTTAATAGAATACCATATCTTATTACGGGGTAACCACGGAGAAAAGTATGGAAATAAATTTAGTTGCTGAAGCGTTCAAATTTATGGTTTTAGGAATGGGAATCGTTTTTTCCTTTTTAACAATTATGATTTTCGCTCTAAAAGCGCAAGCTGCGCTTATATCAAAGTATTTTCCCGAAACGGAAAATAAAACTACTCAAAAGGTGCAAACAACTGTTTCTGCATCAAACACTGCAAAAAAGATGGCTGCTATATCTGCAGCAATACAACATCACAACAATCTTAAAGGTTAATATAAATGTCAAAAAAATATATTGATGTAATGGACACCACTTTTAGAGATGGTTTTCAATCAGTTTTTGGTGGACGTGTTCTTATGGATGATTTTTTTCCAGCGGTTGAAGCTGCAAAGGAAGCAGGAATTACTCATTTTGAATTTGGTGGAGGAGCAAGATTTCAATCATTGTTTTTTTATTTACAGGAAAATGCATTTGAAATGATGGACAGATTTAGACAAGTCGTGGGTCCTGATGCAAATTTACAAACTCTTGCTCGTGGTATCAATACTGTTATGTTAGATACAGGTTCAAGAGAATTAGTAGACATGCATGCAAAAATGTTTGCAAAACATGGTACCACTACTATTAGAAATTTTGATGCACTTAATGATGTACAAAACTTGGAATATAGTGCAGAATGTATAAAAAAGTATGGATTAAACCATGAAGTAGTGGTTACTCTAATGGACTTACCTCCTGGATGTTCAGGTGCTCATGATGTGGCTTTTTATGAAAAAACGCTAAGACAAATTTTAGATAGCGGATTACCTTATGATTCTATTTGTTTTAAAGATGCAAGCGGAACAAGTTCACCAAAAAAAATATATGACACCATTAAAATGGCAAGAAAACTCGTTGGAAATGATATGCACATCAGATTGCATACTCATGAAACAGCTGGTGTTTCGGTTGCTTGTTATTTAGCCGCTCTTGAAGCAGGTGCTGATGGAATTGATTTAGCTGCCTCTCCTGTTAGTGGGGGAACATCACAACCTGATATTTTAACTATGTTACATGCACTTAAAGGTCAAAATTATGATCTAGGTGGTTTAGAAATAGAAAAAATACTAAAATATCAAGAAGTATTAAAAGATCAATTAAAAGATTATTTTATGCCTCCTGAAGCTACTCAAGTTTCTCCATTAATTCCCTTTTCACCAATGCCAGGTGGTGCATTGACTGCAAATACACAAATGATGAGAGATAACAATACATTACATAAATTCCCAGAAGTAATTAAAGCGATGAGAGAAGTTGTAGAAAAAGGTGGATATGGAACCTCTGTTACTCCTGTGTCACAATTTTATTGGCAACAAGCCTATGCAAATGTTATGTTTGGACCATGGAAGCAAATCGCGCCAGGTTATGGGAAAATGGTACTAGGTTATTTTGGTAAAACTCCAGTTGCTCCTGATGCAGATATTGTAAAACTGGCATCTGAAAAACTCAAACTAGAACCAACAACTGAAAACCCTCTTGATATTGCAGATAGAGATGATAAAAAAACCATGTCTTACTGGAAAGGTAGACTTGAAGAAGAAAAATTGGAAACAAGCGAAGAAAATATTTTTATAGCTGCTGCTTGTGACGAAAAAGGTATCGCATTTTTAAAAGGTGAAAGCCCATTAAACATTAGAAAAAACAATGTTAGTGATGAAATATGCGAAGATGACAAAGATTGTAAATTAGGAGAAAATAAAAGTATGAATAATGCAACAGGTAACTACACAGTAGTAGTAGACGGACAAAAATTTAATGTAACAGTTGCTGAAGGTAATGCTGATATTCAAGTAACTCCTGCAAGTGATGCAACACCAGTATCAACAACACCAAGTTCAGGAGCATCTGAAGTTCCAGCCACTGTAAGTGGAAATGTTTGGAAGATGAATATTAAAGTTGGCGACAAAGTTGAAAAAGGTCAAGTCGTAGCAATTTTAGAAGCAATGAAAATGGAGATTGACGTTGAATCGCCTTGTGATGGAACAGTTTCAGCAATTAATGTTGCGCAAAATGATGCTGTTGAAGAAGGTCAGTCTTTAGCTACGATTAGCTAAACGGAGAATTTTATGAATAAAAAATTATTAGTTTCTATGTTAATTGTTTTTTTTAGCATGTTTACTTTAAATGCTTTTGCAAGTAGTGATACAAGTCATGATGTGCCACAAGTAAAAGAAGAAAAAAAAGTATATGTTTCTAAAAGTATTCCAGAGTTGTTAGAATCATTTTATAAATCTACAGGACTTAATGCACTCATTAATCCTAGTAATGATGTTATGACTTCAGAATCACATAAAGAAGATATGAGAGCAATGACTTTTTTCGAGCAAACATGGGGAAGATTTATCATGTTTGCTATTTGTTTTGTACTATTCTACCTAGCTATTGCAAAAGGGTTTGAACCCCTGTTGTTACTTCCAATTGCCTTTGGAGGCCTATTAGCAAATATACCACTAGCTGGTATTGGTGGTGAAGATGGAATGCTTGGAATTATTTATAATATGGGTATAGCAAATGGATTCTTTCCACTGCTGATTTTTATGGGTGTTGGAGCAATGACTGACTTTACACCACTATTGGCCAATCCTAAATCAGCAATTTTAGGTGGAGCTGCACAATTTGGAATCTTTGGTTCTCTTGTAGGAGCTGTTGCCATTGGCTTTGATCTTCAAAGTGCTTCAGCAATTTCTATTATTGGTGGAGCTGATGGCCCAACATCAATTTTTATTGCCAATAGACTTGCTCCTGAACTTCTTGGAGCAATCGCAGTTGCAGCGTATTCTTATATGGCTTTAGTACCTGTTATTCAACCTCCAATTATGAGAGCGTTGACAACTATTGAAGAACGAAAAATAAAAATGCCAAAACTTAGAAAAGTTCATAAATTAGAAAACTTGTTCTTACCTATTTTAATTTTAGTTCTAGCTATTATTTTCCTTCCAGAATCAACGCCATTAATTGGTGCATTTGCTATGGGTAACTTTTTCAAGCAATCAGGTGTTGTTGAGAGATTAAGTGATACAATGCAAAATTCATTAATAAATATTGTAACAATATTTTTAGGTCTAGGTGTTGGTTCTAAATTAGCAGCTGATAAATTTTTAGTAGTTGAGACATTAGGTATTATGATTATTGGATTATTGGCATTTTCAGCAGGAACTGCTGCTGGAGTTTTAATGGCAAAACTGATGAACAAATTAAGTCCAAAGGATAAACAAATTAACCCACTAATAGGAGCTGCTGGTGTATCGGCAGTACCTATGGCAGCAAGAGTAGTAAGTAAAGTTGGTCAAGAATACGACAAATCAAATGTATTGTTAATGCATGCGATGGGTCCAAATGTTGCTGGAGTAATCGGTTCTGCCGTTGCTGCTGGTGTACTGTTATCTATATTTTAAATAAATAAATAGGAAAATTAAAAATATGTCTGAAATAAAAAACTCACTAGGTCTTGAAAACGTAGGCAAAGTGTATAGAAATCTTGATGTTGATACATTAATAAATCATGCAGTAGAAAATGAAGGTGCTAAATTGTCTTCAACTGGTGCATTAATGATTGATACTGGAATTTTCACAGGAAGAAGTCCAAAAGACAAATTCTTTGTAAATCAAGATCCCTCAAATAAATTTATCTCATGGGGAAGTGTAAATAAAAAAGTTACACAAGAAGTATATGAAGATTTATTAAAAACTACAAAAACACAATTAAGTAACAAAGACTTATATGTTACTGATGTGTATTGTGGTGCAAGTTTAGACAGTAGAAAATCAGTAAGATTTGTAACAGAAGTTGCTTGGCAAGCTAACTTTATCCAAAATATGTTTATTAATCCAAAAACACAAAAATGTTTAGATGAATTTTCTTCAGACTTTACTGTATACAATGCGTGTAAAACAATTGATAAAAGTTGGGCAAGTCACAAATTACATTCAGAAGTATTTGTTATTTTTAATATTGAAGAAAATATAGCAATTATTGGTGGTACATGGTATGCAGGTGAAATGAAAAAAGGTGTTTTTTCAATGATGAACTATTGGTTACCATTGGAAAACAAACTGGCAATGCACTGTTCTGCCAATATTGGTCAAGATGGAGATGTTGCTTTATTTTTCGGACTTAGTGGTACTGGTAAAACAACTTTATCAACGGATCCAAAAAGAAAATTAATTGGTGATGATGAACATGGTTGGGATGATAAGGGAGTTTTTAACTTTGAAGGTGGGTGTTATGCTAAAGTTATTGACTTAAAAGAAGCATCTGAACCAGAAATTTTTGGTGCTATTAAAAAAGGTGCTATTTTAGAAAATGTGGTTGCTGATGAAAATGGTGTTGTAGATTATACAGATAATAGTAAAACAGAAAATACAAGAGTTTCTTATCCAATCTCACACATCGAAAATCACGCCCATGATTTAATGGGTGGACATCCCTCTAATATTATTTTCCTATGTGCAGATGCATTTGGTATTCTCCCTCCAGTATCTAAACTATCGAAAGAGCAAGCAATGTATTATTTCCTAAGTGGTTATACTGCAAAAGTTGCTGGAACTGAGAGAGGTATTACTGAACCAGTTGCTACTTTTAGTTCTTGTTTCGGAGAAGCTTTTTTACCTCTTCACCCTACTCGTTATGCTGAATTACTTGGAAAGAAAATAGACCAACACCAAGTAAATGTTTATTTGGTTAACACAGGATGGACAGGTGGTGCTTATGGAGTTGGAAAAAGAATGAGTATTAAAAATACTCGTGCTTGTATTAATGGAATTTTAGATGGTTCGATTAATAATGCAGAATTTGAAACAATGGCTCACTTTAATTTAGAAATACCAAAAACACTTGATGGTGTTGAAACAAAAGTATTAAACCCAAGAAACACTTGGGCTGATAAAAATGCTTTTGATGAACAAGCAAAAAAACTGGCGTCTATGTATGTTGAGAATTTCAAAAAATACTTAACATTAGAGAGTGAATTTGATTTTACAGCAGCTGGTCCTCAAGTTTAGACATATTTATAACAATAAAAAAGGGGAGGTATTAATACCTCCCCTTTTTTTTATATCAAATAAAAGTACTTAACCTTCTATTTGAATCTCTTCTATAATCTCTAGTCCAAAACCATTTAATCCTACAAAAGAATGTTTCCCACCACTTGTAAGTAATTTTAACTTCGTAACATTTAGTTTGTTTAATATTTGAGCCCCTACACCAAAATCTTTAACACTGTTTTTATTTTCTTCATTATTTTCAAGAAAAATTAATATCCCGCTTTTTGCCTGTAAGAAATTAATCGTTTTCAACATAGAATTTAACTTAGAATCATTAATAAAAAGTTTAATATCTGATTCTACTACGTGAAACTTCACATGAGTAATATCATCTACTTCACCAAACTGCATTACAGTATGAACATTGTTTAAATGATCTTTAAACTTTCGCTGAATAACTTTATGATTAAAAAAGATACTGCTTTCTTCTTCTACTTTTTTAACCAATGTTTCATTTGCAAGTCGGTATTCTACAAGATCAGATATATAAATTTGTTTCATATCATGCTTTTGTGCAAAAACATCTAAATCATCACGTCGAGCCATAGTTCCATCTTCTTTCATGATTTCACAAATAACAGCTTCACCATTAAATCCAGCCAATTTACATAAATCAATCGAACCTTCTGTGTGACCAGTTCTCACTAATACTCCACCGCCTTTAGCTATTAAAGGAAAGATATGTCCAGGTTTAACCAGTTCAGTAGTTCTGCTAATTGGATTTGAGAGTATTTTTATTGTATCATCTCTCTCTCCTGCACTAATACCAGTACTTGCTGTTGTTGCATCAACTGAAACCGTAAATGCTGTCTCATAAGATGAAGTATTTGAACTAACCATTGGATTAAGTTCTAATCTATTTGCAGTTTCATGGGTAACTGAGACACAAATTAGTCCTTTTGCATGTGTAGCCATGAAGTTTACTTTTTCAGGTGTGCTTAATGCTGCGGCATAAACCAAATCACCTTCATTTTCTCTGTCTTCATCATCAAGCATTATTACCATATTGCCTTTTCTTATTTCTTCAATTGCTTCTTTAACTCTTTCATGTGCGTTCATATTTTACTCTTATTTATAAAATTTATTTAGATTTAAAAAACACTTACAAAACCTAGATTTTTAAGCATTTTATCCATAACAAGTATTGTAGCAGAAATTATAGAATTTCTTCTAAAAACCCTTGACATTAAAATAATTTTTTACTATAATTCCACCCTGTTAAAAGATTGGGGTATCGCCAAGTGGTAAGGCACTAGCTTTTGGTGCTAGCATTCGAAGGTTCGAATCCTTCTACCCCATCCATTTCAGATCGCGGAATAGAGCAGCTCGGTAGCTCGTCGGGCTCATAACCCGAAGGTCACAGGTTCAAATCCTGTTTCCGCAACCAATTAAGAATGTTGTTACATACGTCAAAGTAGCTCAGCTGGCTAGAGCGCTGGTCTCATAAGCCGGAGGTCGAGAGTTCAAGTCTCTCTTTTGACACCATTCTTTGCATTTCATGCAAATTATTAACCCAGTTAATAATAATTTAATAACACATATGAATATTTATGCTGATGTAGCTCAGTTGGCTAGAGCAGCTGATTTGTAATCAGCAGGTCGGGGGTTCGACTCCCTTCATCAGCTCCATTTAATATTCATATTTTTGATCGCGGAATAGAGCAGCTCGGTAGCTCGTCGGGCTCATAACCCGAAGGTCACAGGTTCAAATCCTGTTTCCGCAACCAATTTTGTCAACCACGAGATAGTATTTTCATTCATTTTTCTTTTAATGTTATTTACCCAAACTACATATTTAATTATTAATACTATTTCATAATAATCACCTACTTTAAATAAATAACTTAATACAAAATATTTGATCTCAAAATCCCCATTAGTATAAAATTTTTCACATAAAAAAAAATATTTATGATTTATTAATATCATTAGTAATATAGTTATCTTAATACATAGATTGTGAAAATCTCTAGTAATTTAAATTGTTTTATACTTTGTCTTTACAATCGATATCATCAAAGGTATCATATGATTTTATATAAGCAAACAATGCTCTTCCCTATTCTGGTTTTTTTACTATTAACTTGTGCACATACTTCTTCTTTTCCCTCAAACAGTCTTAAAATAATCTACACTGCAAGTATGACAGATATATTTGATAATAATAAAAATAGCTATGCAAAATTGGCCACATTATTAAAACAAGAAAGAAAAAAAAACCCAAATACATTATTTTTATTTGGTGGAGATAGTTTAGGTCCTAGTTCAATGTCTTCTTTGGATAAAGGTGTTCATATAATTGATATCTTAAATACTCTTGAGCCCGATGCAGTTTCTGTGAATAAAAGAGAATTGGTTTTCTCGCCTGATGAACTTTCACTACGATCTTTTGAAGCAGCTTTCCCATTTGTTGCCAGCAATATTTATGATCAATTAACTCAAAACAATATAGATGGAATTTACAGTCATATCTTAATAAACAAAGCCAACATTAAAATTGGAATTATTTCAGTACTTAATCCAAATGTTATTGAAGAGTATGGTTTAAAAAGAGTTTCAATATTAGATATTGAAAAGTCAATCAGAAAACAAGCAAAAATATTACGTCAAAAAAAATCACATTTTATCATCCTACTTCCATCAAATGTTTTTCCAGTAACCAAAAAACTGTTAGATGAAGGTATTATAGATTTATCTTTAGATAAAAATGATCACTTTAATTTAGAAAAAAAACACATAAAACCAAAAGATAAAAGAAATGTCCTTATTACTCAAAAAGGAGTAGTTTCAAGTATAGAGATATCATTTAATCGCACCCATGATAAAGTCGTAGCTTTTCAGTCTAAACTTATTATCTTGAACACTTTTAAAGAAGATAAAATCCTTCTTGATCAAATAATTAAATATCAAAAAAGAATCAATTTTCTCTTCCAGGAAAAAATTGGTACTTTCTCAAATAGGATTAATACAAATAGAGAAGTGATTCGTGTAAAAGAGAGTATTTTTGGCAACTTATTAGCCGACGCACTGAAAGATTATACAGGAGCACAAATTGCAATAATCAATGGTGGAGCAATTAGAGGAGAATCTGTTTATGAAAAGAATCACTCCATCAGCCGTAAAGACATTGTCAAAGAACTGCCCTTTAGAAATAAAGTAAAATTAATTGAAGTAAAGGGTATTCAATTATTAGAAGCTTTGGAAAATGGATTTAGTTTGGTAGAAAAATCAAAAGGGCGATTTCCACATATTTCAGGGATGAGTGTAGTATATAATAAAGATTTAAAAGTTGGAAGTAGAGTAAAATCTGTATTTATACATGGAAAAAGACTCATCGAAACAGAAAAATATACTTTAGTAACCAGTGATTATTTGGCTGATGGAGGGGATGGATATGAATCGTTTTCAAATTCAAAAGAACTCAGTTATTTAAAATCAAAACATAGACTCATTTCAAATATACTCATAGATTATATTATAAAAAAAAGAACCATAAAAACAAAACTTGAAAATAGAATTAAAGAAGTTTCAAATG
>Ga0209081_1001995_pt1 | contig 11965 bp, 18 predicted proteins | sample GOMGulsemesocosm_4_FD_184636 | JGI IMG/M metagenome (GOLD analysis project Ga0209081, IMG submission 184636) | Methane-oxidizing microbial communities from mesocosms in the Gulf of Mexico - GOM15B Gulf of Mexico (SPAdes) (version 2) | ecosystem: Environmental > Aquatic > Marine > Cold seeps... | reverse complement strand
CCAAGGGGGGGAAGTAGGGCGAAGGCCCTTCTTTTTCTTCTCGGTGTTTCTCGCCAAGTAAAGTGGTTATTGTCTTGTTTGATGGCTCTGGTTTCGGCCAGCTGGCCGAGTGACTTTTCTCTGATTCGCCAGAGAAAAGTAACCAAAAGAGAGGCGACCCCACCTCGCTGAAACCCCCTCGCTCTGGCGTGATTGTTAGGGTCGGTCTGATTCGGCATCCATGCCTCAAGCAGACCTTTCGCGTACATCCCTTTGCGCTCAACCCGAAAATCACACCGCCACTCGGCAGCTCAGAAGGGGGAGGTGGGTGCCACCTGTTAATGAGGAGCGTACTTGTTGCAACTAATTAAAGCGCCTCTCGCTTAGCTGAACCGATCTCAGAGGAAAACGTGCCGCAGACGTATTAATTAATAGGAGGTAATAAAGCGGAAGTGGTGTAAGCCTTTGATTTTGTTCGCAGCCGTATTAGCATCACAAACCAAAGGGATTTACCGCGCAGCTAAGATTGCTTCGTTTTTTCCTACTCTTGTAACTGTTTGTTAACCCTTACAATGGGTCAGCCTATACGTCTCTCACTGGATTTTATCTGAGCCTGTTTATGACGGCATCCTCGCTTACCAACATTACGTCTCAGCTCTCAGCTAATCATGTGCTGGCTATAACCCTCTTGCTTTAATACATAGATCTGGCATCGTTGCGTCCCTTGCCAAAGAAGAAGCGATTAGCCTACCGGCAGCCAGCCGCTTCTTCTATCCCAGCAAGTTATGCACTTCAGATTTCAATCCAAGTTGCTTCATTACGTTTTAGCGGAACAATAAAACTTGTAGTTACTTTTCCCTGTTTTTTTCACATCATACATTGCTTTATCTGCACAATTTCTCAAAGACTTTGCGTCATCGGCATTGTCAGGGTAAATGGCTACCCCAATGCTTACAGCTACAGATAGCTTCTTGTCACCATAATCAACTGGTTCGCATGCTAGTTTATTTAACTCCACACACATTCTTTCTATGCTTGTAGTGTCCTTAATATCTGTGATTATTAGTAAAAATTCATCTCCACCTATTCGACAACAAGTATCAGTGCTTCTAATTGCATTTTGAAAGCGATGGGAAACTGTCTGTAAAATCATATCTCCAGCATCATGACCGAAAGTATCGTTAATGCTTTTGAATCCATCTAAATCTAAATACAATAACGCTGAGTTTGAGTTGTTTCTGTCTGCTATAGAAATCGCATACTCTAATCTATCATCAGCCAAACGTAGTGATGGCAAACCTGTTAGCTTGTCATGATTTGCTAGGTGCTCTATTTCTGAATTTTTATTACTTATTTCTAAAATTAACTTTTCATGTTGCTTAATAAATTCTGACGTAGGCCCAATTAACATTAAGGTGACGATAATAAAAACGACAACATTTATTAGCCAGCTGTTAATTGATGACGCATAAACGTTTAAATCTATGCTTGGAGTAAATATGTTATTGATATAACAAAAGGCCAGAAAACATAATAACAGTATATAAATAGCCGATATTTTAATGGCTATTTTCTCCCCCCACAGTAGGTTGCTTAAATAACCGCAAACAGCGCCAACAAGGGTTCCTATTCCTGACAATCCAAATGTCAACACACTAACCAACCCAACGATCATCAAATTTAATATCATAATAGAGCCTTTCATATTTAATGAAATAAAACCCTTAAATACATTTAATAAAATAGCCGAAGTACTGAGAAAAATATGTATTGCATAGATAGGCATAAATCCAGTATCTAGCCACCTCATTAAGGATGAAGGCAAACCAAATACAACTAAAATCAAGCCGACAGTTAACATTTTATTAACAAATACATCCAGAAATATAGCTATTGAGCTATCCGTAGACTCGGTTGATTTATCAGTCATTTTAACTCTGCTTATGCATTATTTGTCTAAATATAGCATATATATCAAGACCTAAAATCACATCACAAAGCTAGGTGCTAATGGCACATTATTAAACTATAGACTCAGTGTTTTCAGGGGCTAGCGAGAGAGAATTCATTAATACTAGGATTGACAAAAAAGTACACCAAGCAAGGTGCTCTCCTCATCTCTGACAGCCTAGCGGTACAACTACTCTTACTGATGTCACTGGTATATCGCATGGATTGAGTAGTTACTATAATAATTCGAAATAAAGTTTAGCGATAAAAGAAAAAATGGAGCAGGTCTTTGATTGCTGAGTTCAGATAATAACTGCAACACTCGAAATGAAAGGCGGGTCAACTGTCGGTAGGATTGGCAGATTTGACCCAAACCAATTCGAGCAACTATAAAGAATAATTGCAATAATTGGGGTCAGCAATATTTGGGGTCAGGGTAGAATTATTTCCCACCCAACAAAGGAGTCAGGGTCACTAGATCGAAAAGTTCTCCACTGGGCTAGAGAAACAGCAATGCGAATACATATAACGGGCAATGCTGGCAGCGGCAAGACGAGCTTAGCGAATACACTGGGGGAAATTCTTAACTTAGACGTATATGGGTTGGATAAAGTCGTATGGGGAGAAGGTTGGACTGTGACGCCCCTCATCGAACGCCGAGTCCTGGAAAAGAAGCTAGTGATGAATCCACACTGGATAATCGAAGGGGTGTCACCGGTCGTCCGAGAAGCGGCAGACATGGTCATTTTTCTAGATATTCCTCGCTACACCTGTTTTACACGGTGTGCACTTAGGACGTTACGATACCTTTTCTCTACTAGGCCTGAATTGCCGCCCAACTGCCCTGAAATCAAAATAATACCGAGGCTAATAAAGCTAATATGGCAGTTCCCATCAATAGCGAGACCCAAGATACTGAGTGAGCTAGAGACAAAGAGAAGCCTTGTTATCACTAATGAAGATGAACTACAGAAGCTCATTAATAACATAAGAACTAGTAAGATAGATATCTCACCCAGAGTCACTTGATCGATGCCATACCGCTGCTCAGTCGTGGCACCAGCACCCCCTTCTGAGCTGCCGAGTGGCGTGTGGCGTGTGTGATTTTTCGGGTTGCGAGAACAGGATTTTCGAGTAAGGGATGCTTGAGGCATGGATGCCGAATCAGACCGACCCGATAAATCACACCAGAGCGAGGAGCTTTCAGCTCAGCGGGGCCGCCTCTCTTTTGGTTACTTTGCTCTGGCGGATCAGAGAAAAGTGACTCGCCCAGCTGGGCGAAACCAGAATTACCAGTCAGACGCATTTAAACAAACACAAAAAATTCCTACTTACTTTCTAGCCCTAGGAGCACGGATTGAAAATAACCCTCGTAATCCTGATTAGCTTTATCTTGGCATCCATTATCAGTACTGCTGGCGAATCTTTTGCTGAGTCAGTGGAAAAGAATGCCATTGAATCTTATGTTGCCGAGGTGTTCACCAAAGACCAAATTTCAACCATGTCAAAACAAGAGTTACATCAAGCTTCTTTAGAGACAGTGAACTCATCAAGGTTAGATCTGGCTAAAGAAAAGCACAGCAAGCAGGGCACGCGCCTCATATCGGCCAGCCTAGCGGTGCAACTACTCTTGCTAGTGTCACTGGCTTACGGCACGGGTCGAGTAGTGACCAGGATAATTCGAAATCAAGTTCAGCGATAAAATGAACAATTGACAGAAATCCACTCATCCAGCAGGATAAACCCATGAATAAAAACCAAACGCATGCAATAGCTCGAATTATCATCATTCCATAGGAATGGTGGGAGCTTTGATGCGTTTTAGTTTATCAAACCCGCCCTAGAGGCGGGTTTTCTATTTCTGCCTTTTGGGATTCTTCTCAGTGAATGGAGGTAGCGTGAAAAAAATAGCCATTTTTGGTAAGCCGGGCAGTGGTAAGTCGACGTTGAGTAAACATCTGGCCGCCGCAACAGGTATACCGTTACACCCGTTGGATTCAATTATTTATAAACCCAATGGCGAGCTGGTTGAGCAGCAGATCTTCGAGAGGGAGCACACCCAGATACTCTCTTCCGACAGTTGGATTATGGATGGTTTCGGCCCCATTGAGTCATTCTATAAAGGGCTGGATGCAGCTGATACGCTGATCTATATAGATTTGCCCTATCTTGTCAGTTATTGGTTGGTAACAAAGCGACTGCTAAAAGGGCTTTTTGTTAACCCTGATGGTTGGCCGGATGGCAGCTCCGTTTTAAAAGGCTCGTTACAAAGCTATAAAGTGTTAAGACTTTGTCCAAGGTTCTGGAATGATGTTTTTTTACAAAAAATAGAAAACACATCAACCAACAAATCGTTGTATGTGATTCGGTCAATCTCGGAATTAAATGGCTTTATTAATACGCATGTTGAGCATAACAAGTAGCTGCGCTGTGAACATGCTCGAAACACCGTAATCAAAGGCCCTGAGTCACTTTATCGGAAATATGACAGCTGTCGGCCGTGGCACCATAACCCCCTTCTTCGCTGCCGAGTGGCGGTGTGATTTTTCGGGTTATTCACACAGGATGTGTGAATAAGGGCTGCTTGAGGCATGGATTCCGAATCAGACCGACGCTAAAAATCGCACCAGAAGGAGGGGTTTTCAGCGCAGTGGGGCCGCCTCTCTTTTGGTTACTTTTCTCTGGCGGATCAGAGAAAAGTCACTCGGCCAGCTGGCCGAAACCAGAGCTAGCCAACAAAAATAAAACCGATTAAAGACAGGACTAGATCTCTTTCATCTAGGCCACCCGATAAATAAGAACAATCTATGAATTTTGAAAAAGTAACACTTGAAGGCGATCACGTTCGATTGGAGCCATTGTCGGAAACCCACCGTGATGGACTCATCGATGCCGTATCAGACGGCGAGTTATGGAAGTTATTCGTAACCTTAGTGCCACGGGTGGAGGGCATTGATGTCTTTATCGCTAACGCTGTCGAGGCCCACTCGAATGCAGACGGGCTGGCCTTTGCCACCATTGATAAAGCATCCGGTCGAGCTGTTGGCTCAACCCGATTCATGAAGGCCAACTTACCCCACAAACGCGTTGAAATTGGTTTTACCTTTATCGCCCAGTCTTTCCAAAGGACAAAAATAAACACAGAAGCCAAATGGTTGATGCTGAGCCATGCCTTTGAGGCATTGAGTTTAAACCGTGTCGAGTTTCTTACCGACTATCTAAATAATACATCCCGCAATGCAATTGTTCGCCTTGGGGCCAAGCAAGAGGGCATTCTTCGCAATCACATGGTCATGCCCAATGGCCGAGTGAGGGATTCCGTTTTGTTTAGTATCACCAATAATGAATGGGCCGGTGTAAAACAGAACCTGTCTTATAAACTGGCCAACATGGCTTAGTAAACGCTGTATTGTGAACGCCCTAGGCGTTAGAACCGAGTGAGTGAAATGAACGTTACGTCATTAAAAGAGTTCTGCAGAACACTGCCAAGTTCAACCGAAGAGGGATCCGGTAGCCCGTCTAATGTATTGTCCTATAAGGTTCACGGTAAGAAGTTCGCCTATTTTAAAACCAGTGACCCTGAACAATGGCGATTCAGTTTTCGCACCACGCCGGATCGATTTCTAGAGCTAACCGATCAACCTGGCATCAAACCCGCTAGGTACATGCATCGTTTTCACTGGGTGACGATTGTTTATGTTAAGGCGATGAATGAAGAAAACTTGAAAGCCTTAATAGACTGGTCGTACCAAAAAGCCGTCTCAAGCCTACCGAAGAAGGTGCAGTTAGCCATTAAAGAGATCGAAGCCACTGATCGTGCTAATACCTCAGTTACCCTTTAATAAAGCAGGTAAATCGCGTTATTCTGCCCTTAGATTTTAATAATAATGAATAATCGGAGTACAGCATGAGTGAGAACAAGATTCAGCCTTTCCTTTTCACCCGTGAGGGTGGCCTGGCGATTATTTCAATCAATGATGCGCCCTGGAATAAATGACGCTGGAGTTCATGGGCGATCTAGAACTTCTGATACCCAAGCTGAAAGATGATACCTCGGTGCGAGCCGTACTGATTACCGCAGAAGGCAACAAAAACTTCTCTGCCGGTATGAACCTGATGCAGCTGGCTGCCCATATTTACCAAGCCAAATGAACTGGAAGCGCTATTCGATCAGCGGCTGTGGGTGTTATCGGCTATTGAACTTTTAGGCAAACCCGTGATTACCACGCTGTTTGGCTATTGCCTCGGCGGGGGTTTGGAATTACCCATGGCGTGCCATTTTAGATTGGCGGCTAAGCAGGGTTGCCAAATTGGCTTGCCTGAAATGGATTTGGGTACGGTACCCACGTGGGGCGGCAGCGCACGTTTAACGCGTCCGGTCGGCCGCATGCATGCATGCATTGGATATGATCCTGCGCGCTAAAAATATTGGTGGTCCAGAAGCTTATCGCATTGGTTTAGTGAACGAAGTGGTTGAAAACAATCAACTGAAAAGCCGAGCCATTGAATTAGGATTGGAACTGGCAGCCCAACCCCCTGCGGCCATGCGAGAGATCATGTCCATTATTATTAAGGGGGCTGATGTTTCCCAAGAAGAATCGCTGCGTATGGAAAGGCAAGCGGTGTTAAACACGCTCGGCAACACGGAAAGCCAGGAGGGTATGATGGCTTTATGGAGAAGCGCAAACCTGTGTTTAAATAAAACTGAAGCGTCGAGGGAACAGAATCGAGAGATCATAGCCACTTGATGACCACTTAGGTTGTATAGCGACTGGGGATCTCTGCCCCTTTGATAGACCTTGAGGACTAATTTTACTGGCTGCGACGAGCCTTACGGCAGGTTTCATCTAAGGGATGAATAATGAAGCTCATTGTAGCGATATCTATCATTGTATTTTCATCACTTGCCTATGCCTCAGATTTTAGAGGATTGGCTCCTTACGCGGTCGGTACGATGCTGCTCGTCATCACAGCTATCTATTCTGTTGTTTTTCACATGACAAAAACCGTTGCTAATAGGTGGCATCGATTTTACATCAGGGTTCTTTCGACCCCCGCTTTATTAGCCGTGCTGCTCATGTATATTGGCATTAACTTTTATGCGCTTGTCCCACTTGTAGTCTGTTTCATGTACATACTTGTGTTCCGAGTATTTACAGAATGGTTAAGAAAATAAGTCATCAACCGTCGGGTGAATTTGACTCAACATAAAATCACATAAAAAGTAGAGAATAAATGTCTGGAAATAGTGGAAAACTTGTAGAAAGGGTAGGCATCGTATTAATTTTCCTGATGGCCTTAATTCAAGCCGTGTATGCGATTTTCTCATACCTTGACCCACAAGCTTTCGCGCTTGTTAGGGGAACAGAGCTGTTTGCCTCGGGTGATTCGGACTGGGTAAGAATCTATGCGTCTAGAACATTGTTTGTGGCGCTTATCACCGGCTACTTACTGGTTATAAAGGAATACAAAATCCTCGTTTGGGCATCGCTGTTCGGTACTGTTATGCCGGTTACGGATGCATTTCTAGCCCACCAAGCTGGGGCGGAGAGCATTGTTGTGTATAAACACGTTGCCACTGCCGTCTACTTATTAATAACCTTCGCCGTACTGCGGTTAGTGGTCAAAGGTAAACAAAACAGCTAACAAGTATATGTTGCTCATCGGTATCGCTGTGTGTGATAACCAGCCTCGCGCTGGCGGCACTTGTTTTTTTGACGTCAAAATTTTTAATTTCCTTATGCGTACTTCTCAGCCCATGTGCTGCGGGGGGTTTCACCGGATGTACGAATCCGGTCTTCAAGAAACTCGGTGAACACTTTTATCTTTAGCGGCACATACTCGCGTTTTGCATAGATCATCCACACACCGAATTTTGGTGCGCGCACAAAGGGTGAGATAACGGTCAACTGCCCACTGTCTATCCACTGCTTTGCAACAAAATGAGGCAGTTGCACCAACCCCATGCCATTAGCACTGAGGCTTGCAGCGGCTTCTCCGTCGTCGACAATGAAGTCATGGCTCGGATCACTGTATTCAATGCGCTTACCCTTTTTAATCATCACCGGGTTTAGCCGGCCACTTTGTTTAAAACGAAAGCGTACCCAGGGATGCTGGGGATAGTCGTCGACCGTTATTTTTTTATGCTGTTTCAGGTAGGCCGGGGCCGCGCAGACCAAAAAGTCCATTGGGCTGAGCTGCCTAGCAACCATGCTTGAATCCTCCAACGTGCCGGTGCGAATGGTGATATCAATACCGTGTTCGATCATGTCGAGGTAGCCGTCTTCAAAGCTGATCTGCAACTTAATGTCTGGGTACTGATCAGTGAAGTCCTTCAGCATGGGCACCACGTATTGACGCCCGTAGGAGACCGGCAGGTTGATCCGCAACAACCCCCGCGCTAGCTGGTTTTCTCCTTGCAGGCGATTCTCGCAATCAGCCAAGTTCTGTATCAGCTGGCGCGCGTAGGTTGCGTATTCACGGCCTGATTCTGTTAGCGTGATAGAGCGCGTTGTGCGAAAAACGAGCTGCACCTGAAGCTCTTCTTCAAGCCGACTGATCGCCTTGCTGACAGCCGATGGTGACAGCGCAAGGGTGGACGCCGCGCCAACAAAATTGCCCTGATCGACCACCGTGACAAATATTTTCAGCAGTTTGAACTTGTCCATACGTGACTTAAATTCACTAGTAAGATTCTTTAGATGCTATTTAAGCACAGGTATTGTTGCAATAAAATCTCGGTTCATTAAATTTTTAGGAGCTTTATGCAATGAATAAGATGTTGATAACGGCGCTGACTACCTTGAGAAACACCGCCTTGCTCTTTACATTAGTGCTTTCAAGTACGGCTTGGTCGGCTGATAAAAATATTGCCGTGGTGGTCTTTGATGGCGTGCTGACAAGTGACGTGACTGCGCCTATTGAAGTATTTGGCGCAGCCAGTAAGAAAGCATGGTTTTCGGACTATAAAGTGACCGTAATTTCCTCAACCCGAGAAAAATCCATTCATACCGAGGAAGGCCTGAACATTGTTGCGGACAAGACGATTTATGATGGCGGGGATTACGATGTGGTACTTGTCGCCAGTGCCTATGATATGGACCCCTCGCTTGAGAACGCACCTTTAATTGATTTCATCCGTCGTCAAGGCCAACAAGCCAGCTGGATGGCAAGCAACTGCTCTGGCGCATTTTTACTGGCCGAGGCGGGCATGCTCGATGGCAAGCGCGCCACAACTTGGGCCGGAGGAGAGAAAGGCCTCGCTCGAGCCTACCCAAAAGTAAACGTTGAGTACGATCGTAATGTTGTTGTGGATGACGGGGTGATCACCTCCAACGGTGGGCCGGTTAGCTATCAGTCTGCGTTTGTATTATTAGGCAAGCTGAGTTCAGAAGCCTTTGCCAATGAGATATCAGAACAGATTCAATTTAACCGCTTGAAAACTGCTTTTTAAAGGGGCTGATAATGTCTGTCATCCATGCAATTACCCAGCGTCGCTCAGTAAAACACTTCGATACTCATGCTTGCGTTGAGGAGGCTGATTTTAAGGTTTTAATTGAAAACGCTATGTTGGCGCCCACCTCGTTCAACATTCAGCATTGGCGGTTTGTACGCATCAAGGACCCCAAACTGCGCCAACAACTCAGAGGTCTGGCATTCGACCAGCCTCAGGTTACGGAGGCGAGTGAGCTGATTGCGATAACCGCCGACATAGGCGCTTGGGATAAACAAACGTCGCGCTACTGGTGCGACGTGGACGCCCAAGTGGCCGAGCAAATTGTGACTACTCTTGATGAATTCTATCGAGGGCATGAACAACTGCAGCGCGACGAAGCCATACGCTCTGCGGCTTTTGCGGCACAAAACATTATGTTGACGGCCCACGAGCTTGGTTATGGTTGCTGCCCGATGATCGGTTTTGATGTGGCCGGTGTCGCAAGTTTGATCGATCTGCCCAACGATCACCTGGTGGTCATGCTGTTAGCCGTAGGCCGGGCACGTGAAGCCCCAATGCCACGTGGCGGTCAACTAGACCTAAGTGAGGTATTGTTGGTGGATGGTTTTAATCGCTAGGGGTGAGGACGTATGACAAAACCCTCACAGTGAGCTATAAGCTGACGCGGGCTCAAGGGCCCGCCTTCATGAACATACTTAATGATTTCAAAATCGGTTTTTGCACCTCGATAGTTAATTGACTTAATACACGCGATATTGATATGTCATGCTTGGCTATCAACCCCCTCCGTATCTTTAAGCGGACATCTCAAAAATTGTTAAATCGTCGTTCTGGCGCTAAAGACCCCAGTGAACCGCCGTATGCAGCACAACAACAAACCCTCTAGAAACCGATCATGCACAATATTTTTCCTAGATTTAAAAAATGAAAACTCAGCAAGAATCGGGTCGTTATAGCATAAATAAGTGGGCAATATTTATTTCAACGCGCTGGGGTTGTCCCAGCCATCGATCTCAGTCACTTATCGAGGACACCGCTATCAAACTTAAAATACAGGGCATACCCACCAGTGAAGTAGCTGCACTGCGCAAGGGCGGTGCTGATGCTTACAACAATATTCCTCAAGTACATATTGCCGAGGGTTTATCAAATCCATGCCGACACTGTTTACAGCTTATTGATGAGGGTGACAATAAATTAGTCGTTGCTTATACACCCTTTGAAGTTAAGCAACCCTATGCCGAAACAGGGCCTATATTTTTGCATCAGAGAGAGTGCCAACACTATAGCCGCGACACTCTGCCCAATTGGTTTGTATTTTTAGATCCGGCCATCATCCGCGGTTATGACGACAAAGACTGGATTCTATATGAAACGGGGTCGGTCATTGCTGGCGCAGACATAGAGCAAGAGTGTATCCATATTTTCAATAACAAAGCCGTTAAGTATATTCATATACGCTCAAAATATAATTGCTTTCAATGTCGAGTAGAAATGGCATAACAGGACCTTACGTTAATATCCATGTTGAATATAAGCTCGATCTTAAGTCCTGTGTTGAGCGTTAACCTAAACTGTATATTCAACTAGAATTTCTACATGAACTGATAGCAGTGCACGTGGGTAGCATAAATGGTGCTGCCACATTGAATCGCTGAGAGCATTGAGCGGACCCAAAAAAATAGGTATCCACATGGAGATCACACTGAACCACACGATAATCCCAGCCCATGATAATGTTGAGTCAGCCAAATTTTATCAACGAATATTTGGCTTTACATTTATCAAGCAGTGGGGAAGCTTCGCCGTTGTAAAGGTGAACTCATCTTTAACCTTAGATTTCATGCATCAAGACAAGTTCTTTTCACTGCACTTTGCCTTTAAAGTCAGTGAGCAGCAATTTGACGAGACACTGGAGCGAATTAAATCTGAAACAATTGAATTCGGCAGCGGCCCATCTTCCCTAGACGACGGCGCGATCAACAACAATCATGAGGGACGCGGGGTTTACTTCAAAGACCCAAACGGGCATGTTTTAGAAATAATTACGACCGACTACATTTTGGATTAAACGCATCAGCCGGCATGGTCAGATAGAGAAATAAAAAAGGCGGTTTATGCTGTGCATAAACCGCCTTTTTACGTCGAGGAGCTAACGTTTAACCATTAACCAAAACTGCAAGCACACAACTTATTGCCATCCAAGTCTCGGAAGTAGGCCGCGTAAAAACCCTCACCGCGCGCGCCAGGTTGACCTTCACAACGGCCGCCCAACTCTAACGCCTTTTTATAAAGCGCATCGACTTCGGCTTTGCTCTTCATGCCCAGTGAAATCATCGTGCCATTACCGGCACTGGCGGCCTCGTCGTTAAAAGGTTTGTTAACCGCAAACATTTGCGCGCCACCTTCCTTGCCCCAAGCAACAAATCGATTGGCGACTTCCATCGCACGAACGGCGCCAATGCTGCTAAACAGGGCGTCATAAAAAGCGCAGGCTTTTTCTAAATCATTGGTGCCTAAACAGGTGTAAGCGATCATGCTGGCGTTCCTTGCTGTTGAGTGTGCGGGAAGGCGACTGTG
>Ga0209081_1001993_pt1 | contig 11975 bp, 10 predicted proteins | sample GOMGulsemesocosm_4_FD_184636 | JGI IMG/M metagenome (GOLD analysis project Ga0209081, IMG submission 184636) | Methane-oxidizing microbial communities from mesocosms in the Gulf of Mexico - GOM15B Gulf of Mexico (SPAdes) (version 2) | ecosystem: Environmental > Aquatic > Marine > Cold seeps... | reverse complement strand
AGCTTCAAGAAATTTTAGAAATCCTCAAGTAATACATCAAATATGTCGGGGCGTAGCGCAGCCTGGTAGCGCACCAGTATGGGGTACTGGTGGTCGGAGGTTCAAATCCTCTCGCCCCGACCAATTTGATATTTTATTATCAACACCTTAGGTTTTCAGCGAAATCACGTTGTTAGTGATTGGCTAACTTTTTATCGTGAAGGTGTCACTTCAATGGCTTTCCTCAGGTAATACTTCTTCCTAATTTTTGCATCTGTATGAGCTCGTAGCTTGCTTCCATCATCATGCTCAGAGGCTGCTTTTGGAGGTAAATCTCTGAAGGTGAAGCGTTCTTGAATAACATCATTGTTAAGTGCTTTATTCATTGCTTTTGCCACATAAGCTTAAAGCCGCTAGATGTATAGGGTTGCCCTTTTGAATTGCAAATCAAATAGACGGATGAGGTGACTTTTCTGAGCGTTTTAGCTTTAGTACCGGACTTCGTTCAACAGGCAGTTAGTCAAAACTATTTACAGTATTGTTGGAGTTTTAAATCCTCGCCTCGGGCAATTTTATTAATCCAATGAATTATTTATATTTCGCTAGATTGCCTTAAATACCGAACAAACTCAGATGCAATATCTTCAGGTGTGATGTCTGTTGGTTGAAACCAGACTTTGACTGAATTCAATGCGCCTATCAGCATGAGGCGAAAAAGCTTTTTATTTACATCACTCTTTAATGGCAGTTCGTTGATAAGGTCGACGAAAATTCCCTCATAGCTGTTTCTCATAGCGGTTAATTCACTACGGATTTCAGGTGCTTTATGGGGTTTAATTTCGGTCATTACTTGTGCGTAATCATTTTTGTTAATGATGGCTTCTAAATGTGTTTTAGTGGCCACTTCAAGTTTTCGCCAAGGGTCCTCCTGCTCAGCGATAACCTCTTCAACCCGTGTTTTTAAGCTGTAGACGGCTTGCTTGTAAACAGCGAGTAATATCTCTTGTTTTGATTTGAAGTGATAGTACATCGAGCCAGGCAGCATGCCGACTTCTGAGCCGATATCACGCATGGTGGTTCCCTTATAGCCCTTGCTAGCGAATAACTTGGCGGCAGCATCCAGTAATGGTTGTTCTCGGTTATGCGATCTTTTGACTTTTTGATTGGGTTTGTCGGCTCTTTCGTTTTGCATAAGTATTGTGCGGGGTTTTCCTTAAATAGTTGAGGTGTTCTTTTATGTGTTAACAGTGAATTTTTCTGCCTAGCTTAGTCAAGATGAAAAGGCTAAGTGTGCTGATCAACAGCCGCATATGCTAACAAGTTTTACATTAATAACAATAAAAACGGTGCTTTAATATGCACGTGGGCTATTGGCAATAGCAACGCGTACCTTTCTCCTTCGACTAATCAACTGTGACAGCTTTTTAGACGAAATAGCCTGCGAGGAAGGTGTTTGGAGATAGTAGGTGGAAGTTTTGATTGCTAGTTACCAGCTTTAATGGCTGTTGACATATTGTTCCAATCTATATTAAATAAAAAAACAAACAGTTGTTTTGTTATTGGGCTTGCTTGGCTTACTTTGACGGTTGTTTTCATGAGTAACCAAAAAAGAATGATTGTGGTTTTTAATATAGAGGATAAATCTATGGAAAAAGTATTCCCTAATGTCACCGGAACACCCGCAAGAGCACTGATTACTAAAATAGGTTTTGATGGCCATGACCGTGGCAGCCGGATTGTTGCTGCATATTTACGAGACGCGGGTATGGAAGTTATTTATACGCCCCCTTGGCAAGAGATCGATGCGGTGGTGCAACTCGCCCTGCAGGAAGATGTCGATTTGATTGGTATTAGCTCGTTGGCGACAGACCATCTTATCGTTCCTGATTTGATGCAGAAATTGAGTGACGCGGGTTTATCGGAAATTGAGGTTTTTATTGGGGGGATTATTCCAGAGCAAGAGCGGCCTATGTTGATTGAGGCCGGTCTGGGGGGCATATTTGGCCCAGGCTCATCTCGTGAGGAAATTGTTGAGTGTGCGCAGCGACTCGCGGCAACGGCAAGGCTTAATAAGCAGAAAGCGATGGCGGTAGCATCATGAGTGCGTCATTGAACGAACAGAGTTTCCGCGTGCAGGAAACGGAGGAGCGATCGTTAGATGCGGCGGAAAACCAATGGAAAGAGGATTACGCAAAACAGATTGGTGCTAATAATGAAGAGATTAAGAATATGTCGGGGATTACGGTCGATCCCTTGTATACACCGGATAATATTAAAGATACCGACACGTATTTAAAACAATCGGGTTATCCTGGGCAATTCCCTTATACCCGTGGTATTTATTCCACTATGCACCGGGGTAAAACATGGACTCAACGTCAGCTTGTGGGCCTTGGGACGCCGGCAGATTACAATAAACGTGTACGGACGATGCTGGAGCTTGGGGCTAATGCGATTAGTCTATTGCCTTGTAATTCTGGTTTCCGTGGGGTGGATTGTGATGTGGTTCCGCTGCCTTTATTGGGTACTTGCGGCACGGTGGTGAATAATGTTGACCATATGGATACCTGTCTTGAACAGGTGCCTATCGATCAAATATCCGCCGCGATGAATGATCCGTCACCCTTTACCCTGTTTGCTTTTATGCTCAATGTGGCAAAACGGCGGGGCATTAGCTGGGATAAAATAACCGGGACCTCCAATCAGAGTGACTATATTTCACATTTTGTTGCTAACCATATGTTTTATCGATTATCCCTGCCGGGTTCACGCCGCGTGTTGGTCGATCATATTGAATTTTGTCGTGAACGTGTGCCGAACTGGAACCCTATGTCGGTTGTCGGTCAACATATTCAGCAAACGGGCGCAACATTAGCTGAAACCGTTGGTTTCACGCTCTCATCAGCTATTCAACACGCCGAAGACTGTCTGGCTCGCGGAATGGATCCTGATGAAATTCTACCGCGTTTTACCTTCTTTTTTGATGTGTCGATCAACTTTTTTGAAGAGGTGGCTAAATTTCGTGCAGCACGCCGGATTTGGGCGCGTATTGCGCGGGATCGCTTGGGGGCAAAAGACCCCAAGTCTTGGCGCTTAAAGTTTCACGCGCAGACCTCGGGTGTTGATTTAACCGCACAGCAACCGCTGAATAATATAGCGCGTACGGCGGTGCAAGCGATGGCGGGTATTTTTGGTGGTTTGCAATCGATGCATACCGATGCTTACGATGAACCCTTCACGACGCCGACGGCAAAGACCGCAAAAATTGCGGTGGCGACACAAAATATCCTCCGTGAAGAGGCGCATTTATGCGATGTGATCGATCCCTTAGGAGGTTCTTATTATATTGAACGCTTGACCGATCAAATGGAGCAAGAGGCTCTAGCGGTGATGGCGAAGATTGATGCTGCGGGTGGAATGTATAAGGCTGTTGAAGTGGGTCTAGTGCAAACGATGTGCGGGGAGTCATCGATGGCAAACCAAGAGCTGATTGAGTCCGGCAAGAAAAGAATTGTGGGGGTTAATTGTTACCAAGATGAGGAAGAAGAGAAAATAGAGGTTGAAACAACTCGCCCAGACCCTGTTTTGATGCAGAAGCATATTGATGAGTTTAAGGCGTTTAAGAAAAATCGTAGCCAACAAGCGGTGGCGAAGGCCTTGGATAATTTAACACGAGCCGCGAATAGTGATGACGAGAATGTGTTTGCCAGTGTCGTTGAAGCGACGGGCGCAGGGGTGACGCACGGCGAGATCATCAGTTGTTTGCGAACAGAACTGGGTTTTGGCCATCCACTGATTATTGCATAGGGGGCGAGAGATGAGCGATCTAACAACACAGGCAAGTCATATGGCTACTCGGCTACGTGCTGGTGAGGTGGCGGCGTTGGCCAGAGCGATTAGTTTGGTGGACTCTCGTGAGGAGCTAGGTTCACAAATACATCGAGCGGTGCGTCCTTATGCGGGCCAAGCCGAAGTGATTGGCATTACTGGGCCACCCGGCGCAGGCAAGTCGACCTTGTTGAATGCATTGGTTTCTGCATTGCGCAGCAATAATAAGCGGGTGGCGGTGGTTGCGGTTGACCCGTCTAGCCCGATCACTGGCGGTGCGGTATTAGGTGATCGTACACGGATGGGCGAGCACACCAGCGATAAAGGGGTGTTTATTCGTTCGCTCGCGGCGCGGGGTCATTTAGGTGGTTTGTCTGCCGGTATTCTGAAAATAATTGATTTGGTTGATGCGGCTGGCTGGGATGTGGTGCTACTGGAAACGGTGGGGGCGGGGCAGTCTGAAACGGAAGTGGCTGAAGTCGCGGATATTAATGTGGTGGTGAATGCGCCAGGTCTGGGTGATGATGTGCAGGCGATTAAGGCAGGGATTCTGGAAATCGCCGATGTGTTGGTGGTGAATAAAGCGGACTCGCCGTTAGCGCAACGTACGGAACGACAACTCAAAGCGATGCTTCAATTACGCCGTGAAGAGTGTGCCGATGTGCCGGTGATCAATACCGTGGCGACCACGGGTGAAGGTGTCGATTTACTGCTGTCGGCTATCGTCGAACAAGCCAGTGCAAAATTCAATTCGAATAAAAATAAACGGCTTATAGACCGAGTGCGCCGCTTAGTTGCACAAGAGGCGGCGGCACAAGCGAAGCAGGTGATTCTCAGTGATCAGCACCCCGCAACGCTAGCCTTGTTTGAAGGCATTCTTGCGGGTGAATGCGGTTATGAAGAGGCGACTATGCAGCTGATGTCTAAGTGTTATACGCATACTGAGTGCGCATAAATAACGATATGTACTGACCAAGCTTAACAAGGAGCCGGCTCCACTGGCTGTGGCCGGCCATTTAATCTCTACAATAGCGGGGAATTCACATGATGGGAAAATTAACAAAAAGTTATATTTGCGGTGATGCGGAAGACCAATTAATTTATAGCACGATAGGGAATTACTTTGATGAAATTGCAGAGAAGTACCCTGATAACGATGCCTTAGTCGTTTGTCATCAAGACATACGTTGGAGCTACCGAGAGTATCAAGAGAAGGTTGATAAGCTGGCGACTGGTTTATTAAAGCTTGGGGTTGAGGCGGGCGACCGGGTGGGTATCTGGGGTACTAATAGTGCTGAGTGGAGCTTGACTCAATACGCAACGGCAAAGATTGGTGCGATTATGGTGTGCATCAACCCAGCGTACCGCACATTTGAGTTGGAATACGTGCTGAACAAAGTTGCTTGTCGAGTGATTATCACCGATGAAGTATTCAAGAGCAGCGAGTACCTTAAAATGCTGCAAATGTTGGCCCCTGAATTGAGTCATGGCGATCCCTATAAGCAGCAACTCGAGGCACTGCCTAAGCTTGAGATGATTATCCGTATGGGGGAAGAGAAGACGCCCGGGATGTTGAACTTTACTGAGGTGTGTGAGATGGGGGGCGTTGAGGAGAGCGCACGTCTATTGGCGTTAAAATCGACGCTAAACCCTGATGATGCCATTAATATTCAATTTACCAGTGGTACAACGGGGCGACCTAAGGGGGCGACGCTCACACATGGGGGGATTTTAAATATCGCTTTTTATATTGCCGAGGCGATGCGGTTTACCGATCAAGATAGGCTTTGCATACCGGTTCCGCTTTATCACAGTTTTGGCATGGTGATGGCTAGTCTCGCCTGCGTCGCTAGTGGAGCGACAGCAGTATTACCCAGTGCAATATTTGATACCCAGTTGACCTTGGAGGCTGTCGAGGCCGAGAAGTGTACCGGCCTACACGGGGTGCCAACGATGTTCATCAGCGAGCTGGATCACCCAGACTTTTCAACGTTTGACTTGAGCCATTTACGAACCGGCATTATGGCGGGTTCGCCCTGCCCCGAAGAGGTGATGAAACGGGTTATGCGTGATATGCATATGGAACATATTTTAATTGGTTATGGGCAAACTGAGGTCAGTTCGCTGAACCATATTACTCGGCCAGATGATCTCGTCGAAAGGCGGTTAGAAACGGTAGGCCGAGCCTTTCCACGGGTAGAGATAAAAATCATTGATGAGGACGGACGAGTGGTCGCCGTGGGAGGTAAAGGCGAGGTCTGTACACGCGGTTACTCGGTGATGCAAGGTTACTGGGGGGATAAAGAAAAAACGCAGGAAACAATTGATGCAGGAGGCTGGTTGCATTCGGGGGATCTGGGGGAGATGGACAATGATGGTTATGTCAGAATTGTTGGGCGGATTAAGGATATGATCATTCGCGGTGGCGAGAATATTTTCCCTCGGGAAATTGAGGAGTTTCTTTACACCCACCCTAAAATACAGGAGGTGCAGGTTTTTGGCGTGCCGGACCGTAAAATGGGGGAAGAAGTGTGTGCTTGGATAAAATTATCGCAAGGGGAGAATATGGATGTAGAGGGGGTGAAGGGCTTTTGTAAAGGGCAAATTACTCACTTTAAAATCCCACGGTATATCGACTTTGTTGATGACTACCCAATGACGGTGACCGGTAAAATTCAAAAGTTCAAAATGCGCGAAGATATGCTGGCCAGAATGGGCTAGCCGAGCGGGAACTTCTCTTTGTCAACTCAGCCTCAGTATATTTGAGGCTGAGTAACGATAGCGTAGCGCCTAGTTTTTATAACCCTTAGGATTTTTACTTTGCCAGTGCCAACTGTCCTTGACCATATCTTCTAACTGGCGTGTGGCCTGCCAGTTGAGTTCATTTTTTGCCCGGCTAACATCGGCATAGCAGGCGGCAATATCACCAGCGCGGCGCGGGACAATTTCGTAAGGTACTTTAACTTGATTGATTTTGGCGAAGGCGTTGAGCATTTCTAAAACGCTAATACCCGTGCCTGTACCCAGGTTGTAGGCTTGAACACCCTCGATTCCACCGGTCGATAGGAGTTTTTCAACGGCTTTAACGTGTCCTAATGCAAGGTCAACGACGTGAATGTAGTCGCGAACACCGGTGCCATCTACGGTGTCGTAATCATCACCGAAAATAGCGAGTTTTTCACGCCGACCAATGGCCGTTTGGGTGATAAATGGCATTAAGTTATTCGGTGTGTCACTGGGGTCTTCACCGATTAAGCCGGATTGATGGGCGCCCACAGGGTTGAAATAACGCAGTAGCGCCACTGACCACGGGGTGTTTGCTTGTTGGATGGCATCGGCTATTGGTAAGTCGCGTAATATTTCTTCAATAATGAGCTTCGAGCGGCCATAAGGGTTGGTAGCCGATAATGGCATGTCTTCGGTGAGTGGGAGTTTTTCTGGGTTGCCATACACCGTAGCTGACGAGCTGAAGACCAGCTTTTTGCAATTAGCCGCCTGCATGGCCTGTGTGAGCACTAAGGTGCTGTTGATGTTGTTATCGTAATACTCAAGGGGCATCGCACAGGACTCGCCAACGGCTTTCAATCCCGCAAAATGAATAACCGCAGCAATGCTATATTGCTGAAATGTTTCTGCCATTAATTGTTTATTGCGTATATCACCCTCAATAAAGGTGAGTTTTTTGCCGGTTATTTTCTGTACTCGCTGTAAGGATTCTTTGCTGGCGTTAGATAGATTGTCGATGGCCAGTACCTCATAGCCGGCTTGCAGTAATTCTATGCAAGTATGTGAAGCAATATAGCCAGCGCCACCGGTTACTAATATCATTTATTCGTCCGTTAATAAAAAATGCCAGTATACAAGAAAGAGCGTTTGGGTCAGGAGGCTCAGCGATGAATATGCTTAAAAAGGATGATGAAATTTATCAGCTAGGCCTAAGATCCATATAAAATAGTTTATTAAAAGCCACAATAATGTGGAAAAGGAGTCTGGTGTGAAAGGAATTGTCTTAGCGGGGGGGAGTGGTACCCGTTTGTATCCAATTACGCGTGGTGTTTCTAAGCAATTAGTACCGCTTTACGATAAACCAATGATTTATTACCCTATTTCAGTCTTAATGCTAGCGGGTATTAAGGATATTCTGCTCATTACTACGCCAGAAGATCAAGCGGGTTTTCAGCGCTTACTCGGTGATGGCTCTGAATTAGGTATACGCTTTGAATATATTGTGCAACCGTCTCCTGATGGTTTGGCGCAAGCTTTTATCTTAGGTGAAGAGTTTATTGCGGATGATGACGTCTGCCTAGTGCTTGGAGATAATATTTACCACGGCCATGACTTAACCAATATGTTGGCGCAGGCGGTTGCCAATGTGAATGAACAAGATAAGGCAACGGTGTTTGGGTATCGCGTCGCTGATCCTGAACGTTATGGGGTCGCTGAATTTGATGCCGATGGGGTCGTAGTGAGTCTTGAGGAAAAACCGACCGAACCGAAAAGTAATTATGCGGTGACCGGTTTGTATTTTTACCCGAATGATGTCATTCAAAAAGCTAAACAAGTACTACCGTCGGAGCGTGGTGAGCTGGAAATCACCAGTGTTAACCAAGCTTATTTACTTGAAAAACGCTTGAAAGTTGAGCTGATGGGCCGTGGTTATGCTTGGCTTGACACCGGTACCCATGAAAGTTTACTGGAAGCCGCTCAGTTTATTGAAACAATCGAAAAACGGCAGGGTTTAAAGGTGGCTTGTTTAGAAGAAATTGCCTTTGAACAGGGGTATATTTCTAAGCAGCAGTTGATCGAACTGGCTAAACCCTTGGCTAAAAATCAATATGGTCAGTATTTATTGAAACGTGCGGAAGAAGGTGTTTAATCAATGAAGTTTACTCCTCAAAAAATAGCCGATATTCTGGTGTTAGAACCGCTTGTTCATGGCGATGATCGTGGCTATTTTGTAGAAACATTCCGTCAAGACTTGTTTGAAGCAGCGGTAGGTCACCGGGTTGATTTTGTGCAGGATAATGAATCGAAATCATCCAAGGGTGTGCTTCGTGGTTTACATTTCCAGTTAGCACCACACGCGCAGAGTAAGTTGGTACGGGTGATTGACGGCAGGGTACTCGATGTGGCGGTTGATATTAGGCAAGGCAGTGATACTTTTGGTCACTACGTGGCGGTTGAGCTGAGCGCTGAAAACAAGAAACAAATGTTTGTGCCGCGTGGTTTTGCCCACGGTTTTGTGGTGTTAAGTGATACGGCAACGTTTGCTTATAAGGTCGATAATTATTATTCCCCCGAGTGTGATCGAGGCTTGGCATTTGATGACCCAGCATTGGCGATTGACTGGCAGTTGCCGCAAGCCAGCTTATTATTGTCGGAGAAAGATACTAAGCAGCCATTACTCGCTGAGTTGGCCGATTGTTTTGATGTGAACGTTGATTATTATGCCTAATCTTCAGTCTATATTGGTCAATGGAGCCAGTGGACAGCTGGGGCAGTCGTTCCAGCAACTAGCGGTTCATTACCCGCAGTATGATTTTGTGTTTGCCGACCGTGCTAGCTTTGATTTAGCGCAAGACAGTAGTATCGAGGCTTATTTTCAGCAGCATTCGTTTGATTTGATCATTAATTGTGCGGCTTATACGGCGGTTGATCGGGCTGAAGACGAGCTTGAGCTGGCCGATGCGGTTAATCATCTCGCGGTAGCAAAGCTTGCCAGCATAGCGGTTAAGCAGCACGCTAAGTTTATCCATATATCCACTGATTACGTGTTCAATGGTGAGCAGTTCAGGCCTTACATTGAAACCGATAAGGTTGAACCCAAAAGTATTTATGGGGCGACCAAGCTTGCGGGTGAGCAAGCGGTATTCAAAATCATGCCGCTGGATGGATTAATTATTCGTACCTCTTGGGTGTATTCGCCGTTTGCTAATAATTTTGTTAAAACGATGTTAAAACTAGGCGGGCAACGAGATACCTTAACGGTTATTTTTGATCAGTTGGGTAGCCCAACGTATGCCCCCGATTTAGCCGAGACGATAATGCAGCTTGTGACTCATCAGTCATTCAATCAGCAAGGCATCACGACACAGCTTTATCACTATAGCAACGAAGGTGTGTGTAGCTGGTACGACTTTGCGAAAGCTATTTTTGAGTTAAGTAGCATCGATTGTGAGGTGATGCCGATTGAAACCAAGGACTATCCAACCGCAGCAACACGGCCACACTATAGTTTGTTAAACAAGGCGAAAATTAAACAGCAGTTTGCTTTGAAAATACCCTATTGGAAAGACTCATTAATGCACTGCTTAGCGGCCTTAAAGGAAACATCGTAATGAAAACAATTTTAGTCACTGGGGGTGCTGGTTTTATTGGTTCAGCCGTTATCAGGCATTTAATGAGCGATGAGGATTATCGCGTGGTTAATGTTGATAAGTTAACGTATGCGGGAAACTTAGAATCCTTAGCCTCGATAAGTGGCCATTCACGTTACAGCTTTGAACAGGTGGATATTTGTGATGCGGCGGAAATTCAACGTGTATTAGCGCAGTATCAGCCGGATATTATTATGCATTTAGCCGCTGAATCACACGTGGATCGCTCTATTGATGGGCCGGCAGAATTTATTCATACCAATATTATTGGCACTTATACCTTATTGGAACAAGCGAGGCAGTATTGGCTGACACTCGGCGAAGTGAAGAAAACCGGTTTTCGTTTTCACCACGTCTCAACCGATGAGGTGTACGGAGATTTAGAAGGTACCGATGAACTGTTTACCGAGTCGACACCCTATGCACCGAGTTCACCGTACTCAGCCAGCAAAGCGAGTTCTGATCATCTCGTGCGGGCTTGGCATAGAACCTACGGTTTTCCAACCTTGATTACCAATTGTTCGAATAATTATGGGCCTTATCACTTCCCTGAAAAACTAATCCCATTGGTTATTCTTAACGCCTTGGCCGGCAAGCCATTACCGGTTTATGGTCGAGGGCATCAAATACGAGATTGGTTATACGTAGAAGACCACGCGAGGGCCTTGGTGTTGGTGGCCACCACGGGAACTATTGGCGAAACCTATAATATTGGCGGGCATAATGAGATGCAGAATATCGAGGTGGTGAAAACGATTTGCCAGCTGTTAGAAGAATTAGCGCCTGAAAAACCGGCAGGTGTTGAACAATATCAGGACTTAATTAGCTATGTTACCGATCGGGCGGGGCACGATGTGCGCTACGCGATTGATGCGAGTAAAATTCAACAAGAACTTAATTGGACTCCGCTAGAAACCTTTGAGAGTGGAATTCGGAAAACTGTACAATGGTACTTAGCTAATCAAGCTTGGTGTGAACACGTTTTAGATGGAAGTTATCAACAATAATAATCAACAAGGACAGTAGTATGATCCCAGTAATAATGTCAGGGGGCAACGGCACGCGCCTTTGGCCTTTATCAAGAAAACACAAACCAAAGCAGTTTATTTCCTTATTTGGTGAGCACACGATGTTCCAAGACACCTTGTTACGCTTGGAGGGTCTCGATGGAATAAGCGCGCCGATCGTGGTTTGTAATAATGACCACCGTTTTATGGTGGCGGAACAATTGCACGAACTTGAAGTAAATAGCAGTAGCATTATTTTAGAACCCTTTGGGCGCAATACCGCGCCGGCCTTGGCGATTGCCGCTTTGCAAGCCGCACAATCGGGGGAAGACCCGGTTTTATTGGTATTGGCTGCGGATCATGTGATTGAGGATGTTGCGGCTTTTCACCGAGCGATTGAAGTAGCGCAGAAGCAAGCTCAGGCAGGGTATTTAGTAACCTTTGGGATCGTGCCGACGGCACCCAATACTGGTTATGGTTATATTCAAGCCGCAGAGAAAAATACACTGAGTGAGGTCAAGGCCTTTGTCGAAAAACCCGACTTAGCGACCGCCAAGCAGTACGTGGACTCAGGCTTGTATTATTGGAACAGCGGTATGTTTATGTTTAAGGCGTCGGCCTTATTGAGTGAATTGGAACAGCATTCGCCAGAAATACTCAGCAGCTGCGTTGATGCGTTAGCAAAGGGTGTTAAAGATTTAGACTTTACTCGTTTGCATACCGAGGCGTTTGAAGCCTGCCCCGCAGACTCTATTGACTACGCGGTGATGGAACATACCAGTAA
>Ga0209081_1001989_pt1 | contig 11993 bp, 10 predicted proteins | sample GOMGulsemesocosm_4_FD_184636 | JGI IMG/M metagenome (GOLD analysis project Ga0209081, IMG submission 184636) | Methane-oxidizing microbial communities from mesocosms in the Gulf of Mexico - GOM15B Gulf of Mexico (SPAdes) (version 2) | ecosystem: Environmental > Aquatic > Marine > Cold seeps... | reverse complement strand
CCAGCAAGTTGGAGCTGAAATAAGATTCCAACAGCAAAAACTCAAGATTTATCTATATCTGCCGATGTTATCCTTACTGGGACTAAAAGATATAGCATTGAAGATGAAGATAGCGCTCAAAAAACATATATTGGCTTGCCTTTTGGCAGGCTTTCTCCTGCCTTATGCCTCACAGGCATTGAGCTTAGAAAAAAATAAGAAAAAAAGATTGGATGTTCGTATTTTGGTAGATGTTTCTACTAAGATGCGGCTCCATGATCCGGATCACTATCGAAAATCTTCACTCACGTTGTTCACTAAGTTACTGCCAAGTAAAGCAACGGCAGGGATTTGGATGTATGACGGTATGGTTACTGAGCTTATGCCGGTTTCAAAAGTAGGTCTATCTTGGAAATCATTAGCAGAAAAATCGTTTAAAAAAATTCATTCTAATGGCCACTTTTCTAATATAGAAAAAGCACTGGCTGTTGCCACGCTAGATTGGGTGGAAAAGGATGAGAAATCAAATCGACATATTGTTCTGATAACGGATGGTTTAATAAATATTAGTGATAAAAAGGGGACTAACATTGCGTCTAAAAATAGAGTTTTAACCTACCAGCTTAATCGTTTAAAAGAATTAGGCGTTAGTGTTCACTCTATAGGTTTGTCTGAAAAAGCTGAGGTCAGCCTGCTTGAAGAGTTATCAGCTGGAACGGGTGGTTGGTACGACAGGGTGAAAAATTCAGCCCATTTGGAAAGAACCCTTTTTAGGGTTAATAGGCGTTTAGTGCAGAAAAATAGTGTCCCAATTCTTTCTAACAAATTTCATATCGATGGCACGGTCAGAGAGTTTACAGCGGTTGTCTTTCGTAAGAAGAAGTTCTCTATTGTCCAGTTAGATGATCCAGAAGGGATGGATTTTGGAAGACAAAGTCACCGTGATGGGGTTAATTGGTTTAGGGCTAAAAATTACGATATTGTTACCGTGAGTAATCCCTTAGAAGGTGATTGGCGAATTATTGCATCTGCAGATCCTGGCAATGAGATTTTAGTGACGACAAAGCTTCAAATGATTATGGCTGAGTTGCCCAAAGAAATACCATCAGGCCAGAGTACGCGTATCAGAAGTTTAATGGTTGAGAAGGGGAAGTTAATCCATAATGGTAATTTTCTTGACGCAATTCACCTTAGTCTGCAGCTTAAAGATAAAGAGGGTGAAGTTTATAAGCATGATATGCAGCGGGATATGATCACAGGTGGTTATTATTTTGCTGATGTTGGCGAAGATTTGATTCCAGGAACTTATGAATTAACGGTTAAAGCAAAAGGGAACACGTTTGAGCGTATTGATACAGCTTTACTCAACGTTGGGCCTAGAATCGTACCTAAGAGTGTCACCGTACCAGCAGATTTCAAAGCAATCTTATTAGACTCAGGAATTGAGATTCCTAAAGATAAGCTGTATGACCCAAAGGTTTTAATTGAGTTTGAGGCTGAGTTGGATGCGCTAAAAAATGCAGAGCAGGTCGTTGAAATAGAGCCAGAAGAAGAATCAAATTGGCTGATGACATCAATAACATTGCTGTTATTGAATGTTCTTTTTGCCGCGGCAGCTTTTTTTGGGTTTAAGTTTTATAAGAAAAAAATGGCCTCATCTGATGATGCGTTAATTAGCAAGTTGGCAATATAGTATGGTTGATCAAAACTTATGGTTTGCAATTATTATGGAGGCAATCGTTGTTGCTTCAGTGCTGTTTTATCTTTTTAGAAATGAACGAAAGCGAAGCAGTGACCGGGATGAAGTTAATAGGGTCATCAGCCGTATTAAAAAAGATGAGGGCTCACGTCAAAAAGAGCTTAAGGATGTGTTAGATATTCCTTCTATGGATCAACTTGAGCTAGATGATTTGCTGAATGAGATTCACTATAACGAATCTAAATTATATCAGCATGTGGTAAAGATCTTTTTGAAAAAAGAAGTGGAACATTTAAAAGCACTTGATAAACATGTTAAATCGTTATCTGATCCTTATTGGAAAATTCTGAAAAAACGTAGTGAAGAGACTATTGGTCCCTCTGCTAATGAAGAGGAGCTAAAGCAGCTTCAAGCGGGGCTTCAAGTAGCTTTGGATGAAAAAGATAGATTATCTGAACATTTAGCGATGGCATTGAAAACGTTGGATGAAGTGTCAGGTGAATATAGCAATATGTTTGATAAAGATGCAGATTTAACAGAGCTAAATGAAAGCAAGCAAAGAATGATGGTGTGTTTTGGACAAGCAATTGCGGCATCTAAGCCGAGTGAAGATAACGAACCTGAAATGATGGTATTGATGGAGGATATTTAGATATGGAAACAACACTGTTAATTTTAATGTCGGAATTTCTTTTAGTTGCCTTGTTAGCTGTTGGCTTCATGTTTTTTATAAATAACAAGAAAGAGGCCAAGCTACGTGAAGCAATAAAAAGGCTGCACCGTAATTTTGACGACAATACGGTAGATAGAGAAAAGGTTCTGGCGGGAAAATTAACTGAATTTGGTTTTTCTGAGGAGAAAACAAAGGAGCTGGTTACTAAGCTGATTAGTAGCGAGCATGTATTGATCAAAAAGTTTAGTAAGGCACAATTAAGGCGGGATGAGGACGATATAACATTTTTTAATGAAGCGGTTGCAGAGTTAGCGGTGGCCTATTTGTCAATTAGTGAGCTTGAGATTCGACAAGAGCCTATTGGTCAAGGGGAGGGCTCAGTAGAAGAAATGTTAGATAATGATGAGAAGTCTTTAGCTGATGATATTGATGTTTCTTTAGATGATGATGAAGATTCAGACGATTTGGATATATCAATTGATCTTGGTGAAATTGGTGGAGAAACTATTGAAGAGCCAGAGCCAGAGCCAGAGCCAGAGCCAGAGCCAGAGCCAGAGCCAGAGCCAGAGCCAGAACCAGAGCCAGAACCAGAGCCAGAACCAGAACCAGAACCAGAACCAGAACCAGAACCAGAACCAGAACCAGAACCAGAACCAGAACCAGAACCAGAACCAGAACCAGAACCAGAACCAGAACCAGAACCAGAACCAGAACCAGAACCAGAGTCTGCTGAGGATGATATTGAGGTGTCGCTAGATATTGATGATGTTGAAGGTATAGAGCCTAAGAAAAAGACAGAGCAAGAAGAAGTTGATGCGCTCCTAAAGGATCTCTAACCATGTCATATTGGAGATCAACAGTAGTGAATAAGCTTGATCTAGAGATGGCTGGAAATAGCCCTCGATAAAAAGAGGGTATTTATGTGTTCATTACGAGTGGATTAACTTAAAGCCATTAACCATAACGGTAAGGTGATAAAGAACAGAACCGTACTTAGCACCAATACGGTTGATAATAACTCTGTATTAAGGCCGTAGCGCTCGCTTAGCATCATGGTTGCCATCATTGATGGAGTGGCGGCTAACAAGATAGTTGCTTGGAATGTATCGGGGTCTGTGATGACGCCTTGTGCAACCAAGTAAACAACCCCAGGAACAAGAGCAAGTTTAATGATAGAGGCAAAAAGGGCGATAAATTTATGCTCTTTTAGGCTAGCGAAAGATAGCGACATACCAACAATCAATAACATGCCCGACATGGTGACACTGCCAAGCATTTCCGCTGCTTTTTGTAGAAAATCGGGTAATGTTAGGCCAAATACATTGAGTGTAATAGCAATCGCAAATGCCCAAATTGGTGGTAAGCTAAATAGTGATTTTAGGAATTTTAAAGGGCTTTGAACGCCTTCGTTATTATCACCCCATTGAATTGCAATCCACAGGCCAACAATCCATAGCATGGGTGTTATTCCCATAATGTCGATATAAATAGCAAAACGCGCGGCATCGTCACCTTGGACAGCTTCCAGTAAAGGAACACCAAGTGAAATGATATTACCTAGCCCGCAAACCAGCATTAGTGCGCCTAACTCTGGTTTACCAAGGCCATTTTTCTTAAGCCAAGGGTAAAAGGCCCAACAGGCCAGCATGCCGGCAACAATGCCAACATTGGAAACAAGAGGGGCGACAAAAATATCACCAGATAATTCAACACGTGGAATAACTGAGAAAATTAAGGCGGGATAGAATAAGTTCAATACCAGTGTGCCAACCACGCTACGAGTTTGAGTAAGGGTTAAGCCCGCCGGCTGAAACTTACGCAACATTGCACCGAGTACAATGATAACGCCACTCGGTAATAAGGCTTGAGATATTTGGTCGTAAATTTCAGGGTTTAGCATGCTCGTATATTACCTAACAGAATAGTTTGCAACAATGGGGTGTGATTGTTAATGACTGGATTCTAACATTTGTCTTGTTTTAGCTTCTTAATGTAATCTGTGACGACAATACTCGCTTTTCCATAAACCTTTTCATTAAAGGCGGATTCAACAAGTGATGCCTCAAGATTTAATTCAACAGTGTGTGCGCCTGCTTGATTAGCCATTTCAACAAAACCAGCTGCTGGGTAGACATTGCCAGATGTGCCTATCGATATAAACAGGTCACATTGGCTAATGGCGTCATAAATTTCATCCATCTGGTAAGGCATCTCTCCAAACCAGACGATATCGGGGCGTAATTGTTCAGCTTGTTGGCAGCATTCGCAAATACTATTGGTATTTAAATCTGATAATATTTGAAATCGTTTTTGGCTATGCTTGCAAAAACATTTTAAAAGTTCTCCATGCATATGAATGACGTTCTTAGAGCCGGCTCGTTCATGTAAATTATCAATATTCTGGGTCACCACGAGTACTGAAAGCTCGCTGCATTTTTCAAGTTCAGCTAAAGCAAAATGAGCAAGGTTAGGCTTGATGTGATGACTTAGTAATTGCTGTCTGCGGGCATTATAAAATTCATGTACAAGGATCGGGTCGCGTTGAAAGCCTTCTGGGCTGGCAACATCTTCAATACGGTGGTTTTCCCATAGGCCATCACTGGCACGAAAGGTATTAATGCCTGATTCGGCAGAAATACCTGCACCAGTCAGAATGACAATGGAGTTAAATTTTTTCATTGGATATTGTTTGTTGGTAGCCTTGCTTGTAACTAGGATATTTGAAGGTGTAACCGCTGTCCATCAGACGTTGGTTACTGATGCGCTTATTCTGACTATTTTGATCAGGTTCTGAGCTGGCAATAGGTTTATTGCAATTCATTTGTTTAGCAAGGTAGCAAGCAACATCCCATTTTGGGCTGGGCTCACTATCACTGGCAAGGTAGATAGGCTCGAGTTTATCACCAGCTATCTTTTTATTTATTAAATGGACTATCACACCAATACAATCAGACCGATGGATGCGGTTGGTATAGTAACTTGGGTACTGCTGGATGGGAGCAGCGTTCTTTATTTGCTGTAGGAAGTATCCCTTAGCTCTGCCGTAAATACCTGAAAACCTAATAATGGTATTCAATGGGTTGTGGGCTAGGATTCTACTTTCCGCTTGCAGTATTAATCGAGACTTGGGGTCGCAAGCATTAGCAGGTGTTTTCTCGTTCACCCATTCACCGTTATTTTCTGCATAAACACGTGTTGAAGAAATAAAGGTGATAGAGGTATTCTTATTTAGCGCGAGGAGTAAGTTATTAATGCCTGTTTCGAAAACTGCTTGATAAGCTTCTGTGCTACTTGAGTCTGGTGAGAGAATGATGATAGCTTGTTGAAAATCACCAGTCAGTGAATTAAGTGTCTCGATTTTACTAATATCAGCCTTTATATAATGAATGCTTTGTTTATTTGTAGGCGGGTGGCGTTTTAAGCCTGTTATGTGGTGATCTTGGGAGAAAAGCTTAATGGCAACGGCTTGACCGAGATCCCCGCAACCAATAATGAGTATTTTAGCCATTCTTTTTGTTTTTCTCGGTAATCCATAAACTCATATATTTGCTACTTTTAAAGGCATGGTACTTTAGTAAGCCAGCGTAGATATTTTGAGTGCGATGTGACACTAAATTTTGTTGAGTAGAGCTGATTTTATTAATAAGTTGGTCTTCAAATTCAGCTGGTTGATAGCAGTGCGCTAAAATATTAAGGCCATTCTTTTGGCATTGTTGCCAGCTTAGTTTGTTTTGGTAAAGCTCAATAGCGGCATTGGCGTATTCATCAGGGGCATCGCTGATGATGCCATTCCATGCAAGATCACTATGCATTGCTTCCGCACCAATTGAACTGGTAATGCTGGGCGTGCCATTGATCATAGCATCAAGCAGTTTGCCTTTTAGGCCAGCACCAAACCGCAAAGGCGCTAAACATAGCCGCGCATTTTGCATAACGATGTTGGCATCATCCGCCCAGCCTTTAATATGAAAACCTTGTTTAGGGGCATTAAGTTGAGTCGCTTTTGGAGGTGGATAAGCACCGTAAATATAAAGATTTGCCTTAGGCAGCTTTTCTCTAATACGAGGCCAGATTTCAGCTTTTAGGTACTGTACCGAGTCCCAGTTTGGCGCGTGTTTGAAGTTGCCAATACTAATAAAGCCTTCGCGCTGTTCAAAGTTTGGCCAAGCATCGGTTTGTTGTTCCTGCAGGTGTAGAAAGGGCAAGTAATGGAATATTAAAGGGCTAATATGAAAAGTGTCTTGTAGTAATTGGAGCTCATATTTTGAAATAATTAGGCTGATATCGGTGCGTAAGATACTAGCAATCTCTCGGTAGGCAGTTTCGCCATTTAAATCATCGGTTGTAAATTCACGATCTTGTTTTAAAGCATTCTGTCTTGCTTGGCGTAAACAGTGTAGATCTGATGTTTCTAGTAAGGTTAGTGCGTTGGGGCAGTGTTGATCAATTCGCCAAGAAAACTGTTCTTCAATCATAAAACGGTCATATAAAACGATATTTGGCTGAAGCTCGCTGGCAAATGTATCAAACGTGTCGTTATTGACTTCAATATGCTTAGATTGAATATCCAGATTGGCTAAGGGGTAGCTATGGCTTGAATCACTCGCTGTGCAAGCAAATGTTATATCCCACTGTTGTTTCTTGAATAATTTCAACAGGCTCATCATGCGCGTGCCAGCAGCGGATGAATTGGGTTCCGGCCAGACGGCGGCAATAACGAGTAGCTTCATAGTAGTTTTAAATCAGTATAAAAAAAGGGCTGGTAAAAACCAGCCCTTTAAGTCTAATAAGCAAAAAAGCTTATTTGTTTTCTTCGCGTTCTTTAGCTTCTTTGATCACTTCTTCTGCAATGTTTCTTGGGCAAGGTAGGTAGTGAACAAATTCCATTGAGAACTGACCACGACCAGATGTCATGGTACGTAGGTCACCAATGTAGCCAAACATTTCACTCAGTGGAACTTCAGCTTTAATGCGAACACCGGTTGCACCAGCATCTTGAGACTTGATCATGCCACGACGACGGTTAAGGTCACCAATAACATCACCCACGTGATCATCTGGTGTGAACACGTCTACTTTCATAATCGGTTCCATCAATTGCGCGCCAGCTTTAGGCATTGATTGACGGTACGCACCGTTAGCAGCAAGTTCAAATGCAACAGCAGAGGAATCAACCGCGTGGAAGCCACCATCGATAAGGGTTACTTTAACGTCTACACAAGGGTAGCCAGCTAAAACACCTCTATCCATACGCTTCTTAAAGCCTTTTTCAACAGCAGGCCAGTATTCACGAGGCACGTTACCACCGGTTACTTTAGATTCAAAGCTAAAGCCTTCACCGGTTTCAGCAGGTTCGATAATGTAGTCGATTTTACCAAATTGGCCAGAACCACCAGATTGTTTCTTATGTGTGTAGCTATCTTCTAAGCGTTGTGTGATTGTTTCGCGGTAAGCTACTTGAGGTTTACCAACGCTAACTTCAACACCGTGAGTACGTTTTAGAATATCAATTTTGATATCTAAATGAAGCTCACCCATACCTTTAAGGATGGTTTCGCCGCTATCGTCATCTGTTTCAACGCGGAAAGAAGGATCTTCTTTAATCATTTTACCAATCGCGATACCCATTTTTTCTGAACCACCTTTATCTTTAGGCGATACAGCAATAGAGATAACAGGATCTGGGAAAACCATCGGCTCTAGCGTTGCTACATTTTTAGGGTCACATAATGTGTGGCCTGTTTGAACATCTTTCATGCCCACAACAGCAATAATATCACCGGCTGTCGCGCTAGTTAGTTCAATACGCTCATCAGCATGCATTTCAACTAAACGACCAATACGTTCTGTTTTACCAGTGAAGGTATTTAAAACAGTATCGCCTTTGTTCATAACACCTGAGTAGATACGGATAAAGGTTAATGCGCCAAAACGGTCATCCATGATTTTGAATGCTAAAGCACGAAGAGGTTTTTCTGGATCAACGATCGCAAAATTACCTGTTTCATTACCTTCGTCATCCGTTTCAGGTTGAGGCTTAACTTCAGTTGGATTTGGTAAGAAATCAACAACCGCATCAAGTACAACTTGAATACCTTTATTTTTGAAAGCAGAACCACAATAGGTAGGGAAGAAATCAAGCGCAATTGTTCCTTTACGGATGCAACGTTTAATATCTTCAATTGAAGGTTCTTCACCTTCAAGATACGCTTCCATTAAGTCATCATCCTGCTCAACAGCAGATTCAATTAACTTTTCGCGGTATTCTTCAACCTTGTCGGCCATGTCAGCAGGAGGTTCGCTAACAGTGAAGTTTTCAGGTTGGCCTGAATCATCCCAAACATAAGCTTTGCGGGTTAATAGATCTACTACACCAACAAAATCTTCTTCGATACCGATAGGTAGTACCATCACCACTGGGTTTGCATCCAGTACTTTTTCAACTTGATCAACTACACGGTAGAAATCTGCACCCATGCGATCTAGTTTATTAATGAAAATAACACGAGCAACTTCAGATTCGTTCGCGTAACGCCAGTTTGTTTCAGATTGAGGCTCAACACCACCAGAACCACAGAATACACCAACACCACCATCAAGCACTTTCAATGAACGATACACTTCGATTGTGAAATCAACGTGACCCGGTGTGTCAATAATGTTCATACGATGGCCTTTCCATTCGCATGATGTAGCAGCAGACTGAATGGTTATGCCACGTTCAGCTTCTTGTTCCATGAAGTCAGTTGTTGCTTCACCATCGTGAACTTCACCTGTTTTATGGATTTTGCCGGTTAATTTTAAGATACGTTCGGTTGTTGTGGTTTTACCAGCATCCACGTGGGCGAAAATACCAATGTTTCTGTATTTGGTTAAGTCAGTCATAAGTCTGCATTTGTTTAAGTTAATTGAAATTATGGGTAAAACATTATCACTGCTGTTTTACATAACTCGTAATTATAACACTGATATATAGTTTAATGAATAGAGTGAGGAAAGGTTATTAAGTTTAGCAACTTGAATTCCCCTTGATTAGTATAAAAGCGCCCCGGAAAGCCGAGGCGCTTTACTCATGTTAACCTTTAGAGGTTGTATCCTGTTTCTTCATGAGAGGCGACATCTAGCCCCATCACTTCGTCTTCTTCATCAACACGTAAGCCACCTGTTATTAGACTGACTAATTTTAAAATGACATAAGTTGAAACGGCGGTAAAGGCAATGGTTGTAGCAACGCCAATTGCTTGAGTTGAAAGCTGGCCACTTATAGAGGTTATGCCTTCAGCAAAACCATAACCACTGAACACACCTAGTTGAGTAGAGGCGAAAATAGCAACCGCTAACGAGCCTAAAATGCCGCCGACACCATGCACAGGGAAAACATCTAAGGAGTCATCAATCTTTAATACACGTTTAATGAATTGAGTTGCATAGAAGCAAACAAAACCAGCCAAAAGGCCAATGATTAATGCGCCGCCAGGCCCAACAAAACCAGATGCCGGGGTGATTGTACCAAGGCCGGCAACCATACCTGTGACTGCACCCAGAGCACTCGGCTTGCCAAATTTTTTCCACTCGATAAACATCCACGTGAGTGCGCCCATTGAGGCGGATAGATGGGTGGCTAAAATTGCCATTGCCGCATCACCGTTGGCTGCTAATGCACTACCGCCATTAAAGCCAAACCAGCCAACCCATAACATACCTGCACCGGCAATCGTCATAGTAAGGTTATGTGGTGGCATCGCGGTATTTGGGAAGCCCTTTCTTGGCCCGAGTACTAAGGCGGCAACAAGGGCAGCAACACCAGCGGTAATGTGAACAACAATGCCACCTGCAAAATCATAAATGCCTAGAGAAGCTAACCAGCCGCCACCCCAAACCCAATGAGTAACAGGAACATAGACGGCTAATAGCCAGATAGCGCTGAATAATAACATCGCAGAAAATTTCATCCGCTCTGCAAATGCACCAACGATTAAAGCAGGCGTAATAATAGCAAAAGTCATTTGGAACATAGCAAACAGAGACTCTGGAATGTCACCAGCTAAAGTGCTTCGGTCAATACCCGAAAACATCAGTCTTGAGAAGTCGCCAATCCAAGCATTGCCTTCGCCAAAGGCCAAACTATAACCGACTACAAACCATAAAACGGATGCGACACCAGTGATAGCAAAGCATTGCATAAACACAGACAGCACGTTTTTGCTGCGTACTAGGCCGGCATAAAACATCGACAGGCCGGGGATGGTCATAAACAGCACTAAGGCTGTTGAGCTAAGAATCCATGCCGTATTGGCACCATTAAGTTCATCTGCAAAAGCCAATTCAGGAAATGCAACGAAGGCCAGACAGCTAAAGAGTAATTTATTATTCAACATTTTCTTATAACGCCTCTTCGCCTGTTTCACCGGTACGGATACGGATAACGCGCTCCAGTGAGGTAACAAAGATTTTACCATCACCAATTTTGCCATTTGAAGCAGCATTAATAATCGCTTCAATTGCTTGGTCTAAATCTTTTTCTGCAACAGCCGCTTCAACTTTAACTTTTGGTAGAAAATCAACCACATATTCCGCGCCACGATAAAGCTCAGTATGGCCACGCTGTCGGCCAAACCCCTTCACCTCAGTAACGGTAACGCCGGAAATACCAATCTCGCTTAATGCTTCACGTACATCATCTAACTTAAATGGTTTTATTATTGCTGTTATTAATTTCATGATTGCCCCCTTTTATTAAAAATTGACTGATGATTCTGCACCATTTTGGTAAGGCTGGCAATACTATTGGCTCTCCTAAGTAGCAATGCTAGTGCTCATAAGAAATTCCAAGTAAATTCTTATGTTTTAGGTAACGCGCGGAGGGGGGCTTTTTCCGCGTCGCCTTTGACCATTTTGTTAGCATTTAGTGACTTAGTGACTTAGTGCCTTTAATACAGCTCCTGGTTCTTTTGCCGCAATATTAAGCAAAACAAGAGCAGGGCCTTGTGATTTTCGATCTTCGCGTTCCCAATGGCGGAGTGTACTAACGCTAATTAATTACAAATAAAGAAGCGGCTTTCTTAGTTGGTGTGGCTCCCTTTAATCGAGAAAGTGGCTACTACAAAGGTAAACGAATGATACGTGGTGGCCGGTCACAAATACGAACAGCAATGTACATGGCCATGATGTCAGCCATCCAGTGTAATGAGGGATTTAAGGCACTTTATCAACGATTAGTTGCCGCAGGAAAGCCTAAAAAAGTAGCCTTTATTGCCTGCATAAGAAAAATCATCATCATCTTAAACTCAATGGTGAGAGATGGCGTGGTGTGGAGTCCTAAAATGATTTAAATACTAGGCTGATACTATAGTCACTTGTTATGCATTGTTTTTTATAGTTAGAAAAGCCATTATAAAAATTTGAGAAAGACTAAAAAAAATGATGGCTATTAGAATAATTATTTCTGACAAATAAAAACCAAAACTTAATAGTAAGTTTGATATTTCAGTTATAAAGTTAATACCTAGTACAGTAAATACACCTGCAATAATGTAAATTACTAATAAGTGACTGGCATCAGTAATAACCTTTCCACATTGATCGCATTTTATTAAGTCTATGTCACTATTGACCCATTTGAATATTTTATTTGTTTCAATT
>Ga0209081_1001988_pt1 | contig 11994 bp, 9 predicted proteins | sample GOMGulsemesocosm_4_FD_184636 | JGI IMG/M metagenome (GOLD analysis project Ga0209081, IMG submission 184636) | Methane-oxidizing microbial communities from mesocosms in the Gulf of Mexico - GOM15B Gulf of Mexico (SPAdes) (version 2) | ecosystem: Environmental > Aquatic > Marine > Cold seeps... | reverse complement strand
CAATATCGGTCAGTTCTTCTGGATAGGCTTTACCAATGTCGCCGGTATTACCGATCAGGGGCATTAGCGAGGTGAGTACACCTGCGCCCATGGTGCCTTTGGCCAGTTTGTCCATAAAAAACCGGCGGCTGTAGTCAAAATCATACTTCTTGATGTGCATTAACCATACTCCTAATACAAGTTCCAGCCCGCATTGCATTCTCTGCGGGCAATTATTTTCTATTACTAACTAGACCCTATAAAACACTTTCACACTTACCCTATTTCAGAGATTCTTCACCACCCGCATACTCGGACAGATCAACACCTTCGCCGACCAGCAGGTCTTCTGAACTAACAAACTTAGGCTTAATCAGCCAAACCAGAAGTGGCACTACAACCAGCGCAATAACCATGTTGATTAACATCACCATTACCAACAGCAAGCCCATGTCTGCAAGGAATTTCAGCTCAGACATAAAGTACCAGGGCAAAATGCCAATCAAAACAATGGTCGCCGTAAAGAAAATCGCTTTACCTGTCGTGGCAACAGCTGCGTAGATAGCCTTGCCATAATCCTTAAAGCCCTGATACTCCTCGCAAATACGGCTCAGCAAATAAATACCGTAATCAATACCCACCCCGATGCCGATGGCTGCAATTGGCAGCGTATTGACATCGAGGCCAATACCCATATAAACCATTGACATTGCTAGAAAAATATTAGACATATTGACCGGTATCAAAAGCAAAACACCGGCTACGAATGAGCGGTAGGCCCACGAACAACTGATCAAGATAACCAGATTTAGGGCACCAAGTATGTACCACTGGTAGAGGTCGACGGTATCGTTAATCGACTGCTGTAGGGCAATCGTGCCGGAACCGAGGCGAATGCGATAGTTCTCATGATCGATGCCAATTTCGTCCAGCGCAGCTCGAACGGACTCCAGCGCATCGTCAACCGTGTCCTGCTTATTATCCTTGTACCACAACGAAACCGTACCATTTTGCTGCACAAAATCAGTTACGTGGGAAAAGGCTTTGGGGCTGGTGCCGAAAAGTACTGCACCAGATGCCGCCTGAACCGCCATATCGGTTTTATCCAGCGGCCCCCACTTCGGATTACCACCACTGAACAGGCGGTTAGCCTCAGGCAAATAATCCGCAAATGACAGGGTTGCAACAGGTGGGTTTTCACCGCTTTCAACAATGCGCTGCAACTCCGTCATCTTAAAGATGGGGTGAGCTTGCTTAAGTAGCCGCTCCTGCTTTTGCTCTTTAACCTCAAAGATAATCTCGAGGGTATTGAGGCCAGGAAAGTGGCTATTAATTTCAGCAATGGCCACATTGTATTCGGAATCACTCCACAGCAGATTGCTACCCGCCACCGGATTGCCAACTTTTATCTCAAGCATTTTTGACAGACCAAAAACCGACAACACGATAACCACGACGGTGGTTATTTTTGCGGGAGGGCCAAAGCTTAACTTACTAACCTTTTGCAGCACGTGTTTAATGCCCGCATGAATCATCGCATGTTCGCCATCAAGGCCAATGATTTGATTGACGTTTTTCGGCTTAGGCATCATTGACAGCAATATAGGCGTAAGGAATACGCCCGTAGGAACGAGCATTAAAGCCCAAAACCCGCAAAAGACAGCAAAACGCTCCATCGTTGGTATAGGTGCAATGGCAATCAGAAACAGACCTATAGCATCTGTAACAATCCCTAAAATGCCAGGCGCCATCATCACGCTCATGCAGATCTCTGCTGACTTTTTCTTATCGTTGACGTGATAGTAAATCTCATAATAGCGTTCGATAAACTGCACCGCGTGGCTAAACGAACGCGCCACAAGCAATATTGGCACTACCATAATCAATGGCTCAATGGGATCGCCGAGCCAGCCCACAAAACCAAAGCCCCACACCGCAGCGACGAAACTAGTCACCACTGGCACAACGATACCAACAACATTGCGCATATAAAGAAACAATGAAATTAGCAGTGCCGCGCCTGTTATTCCAAAAATCTGCAGCATTTGCTTTTCATAAAAATAGACCCAGCCGGTCAATACCGGCTGGCCCGCCACATGAATTTCATGGGCATCATCGCGCTCAGCGTCGATAATTTTTTCCTGAATTTCAGCAAAAACAACACCGTAATCAAGCAATCGCTCAATAAATGTCGCTTGAATAATGGTTGCTTTTTCATCATGCGATATAAGAAAGGCACGACTCCCGGGTGATTTTTTAACCCGCTCCAAAAACTCAGCCATTTCCGCTTCAGTTTGCGGCGCATGGTCACCCATTAATGGCTGACTATCGATACCGTAAGGCGTCGCCTGAGCATAACGGGCTTTTTCTGTGGTTATCGAAAGAATCTGATCGTGATCAACACCGGCAATCAAGTCGATATTGCGTGTCATATCCCAAACTTTCTGCAATGTTTCAGGATTATAAATAGACTCTCCATCCGTACGCTTGACCATTACAGTAACAGTCAGGGGATTACCGAAGTTAGGATGATCTTTATAAGTCTGCACAAACGGATGCGTACTAGGCAGCAGATCAGAAAATATTGTTTTCAACTCAACTCGCTGAATACCTACAGCGAAGAAAACAGTCAAAGCCAAAAAGATCAGCAATGACACCCAGCGATGTTTTATCACATATCTCGAAAGACGGTAACGTGCAGTCTCCAAATCCATTCCCCTACTATGTATCTTTTATTACATTAATTTCGACGACGGACTTTATCATGATTATGTGAAGGCTACCACATGATTAAACCTTATAACGCGACCAAAACCCTTGCTAATTCAAGAGCTTCTACGCCTAAAACACATTATTAATGTCAGTCTATTTACACATAAAAGAAGCACAAATCATATGCATTTACATATCCGCAGGCACAAACAAACCCGCAAGTCACAAAGGAGTCACTTTGATACAGCTACATCAATCTGGCAGGGAAAAGCAGCGTGAATTAAAACAGATACTGTCGATCCAGGTATTTATGGGCGAAAAAGCTTAATACCCGCAACGAAGGTGAGAATAAAAACAAACGTAGACACAAGCACCGCATAGACAGCCTTCCTAGCAAAAGGCCCCTCTGGGCGTTCAAAATCAGCACTAATACCAGGGACACTCCAAAGATCACCAGCCCCACGACCGACAATCAGCTGAGCCTTCATTCCTTTTTCCATATGCTGAGCAATATCACAATGCACCAGATAGGTCTTATCATCACTCGGCACAATGAATACGCCCGTTTGACTATGCCCACCAGCAGCTTCCATATGAAACATACCACGATCGTATAAATACTTCGGTAAACCGTGGAGCATCCACTGGTGACGCACGTCATCTTCATTCTTAAAATTGACCGTTATGCGGCTGCAGGGCTCAACTTGCCACTCGTGCTCATTGAAACCAAACATCGTACTTACGTAAGGCTCAGCGAAGCTAGTCCCCGCGATCACGTTAATTTCATACTCACCGGCAATTTCTTTACAGTCATCGGGCAACTTATCTTTATTATTGCCCATCACCATGCCCGTGGCATCCATACTCATACCAGGCATCTGGTGGTGATTATGGTGCTCACCAGCTGAAAATGCCGGCATGCCGACGACGAGTAAAGCTAAAGACAAAAACACGCGCGCATAAACCCTAGTCACGTGGCCGCCCCTTCAAAAACAGACTGCGTAAAAGCCCCGCAAATATTCCAGCAAGGGCGGCAAGCATGGCAATCCTCATACCCGATGGGCTACCGTCTTCTACCCCAGGAAGCAAGGTTGTTGCCCCAGAGCCATCTTCCTGGCGCTGGTAAAATCCAGGTGTTAGGAAGTTCTTCCAACCCATGCCAAAAGTCATTGGCCAACCATCATCCTGCAAATAGCGCTCATAAACGATAGCCGTCACATTACCACCAGGGCCAAAACCATTGGTCGTCACACCTTGTTCCTGATGATCATGCATTAGCCAAACGCCTTCACCATAACTATGCAAGCCATCATCTTCTGTCGACAACTCTAAATCTACGCGCTGCGCCGAGGCAATCCAAACGACATCGCGAATTATCTGCGCAGGCTTGGGGTGCTCAACACCGTCATAGTGAGTAATGGTGACTTTATGACCGTGAGTATGTATTGCGACGCCTTCACTGCCACCGTTAACTACCCGTAATTTAACCGTTTCACCCGGCGCGGTCACAATTAAAGAGTCTCTCGCCGTGTAAGGGAAGGAGCGTCCGTTGAGTGTGTAGTACTCAAAATCAGCCTGGCCAATGTCGTATTCACGATTGATAAGCTGTGTGATTATGCGCGGATCATTGCTCTTCTGTATCGTCTCGCCAAGCTCTTTATCGAGATCTTGATAATGAAGGTCGTACTCTCGGTCATACTTTTCTTTCACCCCGACCGAGCTGTGACGCACAAATCCATCGCCAATATTAAATGTTTGCACCCAGTTATTGGGACGATTCTCTTCGATGATAAACAAACCATTCAAGCCCATTAAAATATGCGCCTGAACTTCTACATGGCAATGGTAGAACATCGTACCCGTCTGCCTGGGCTGCATTTCATAACTGCGCTGCTTGCCTGGCATAACAGGCTTTTCACTGGTGACAGGCACACCATCATTACCTTCACCATTTTCTTTTAAGAAAGGATGATCGACACCATGGAAATGTATTGTGTGCGGCATGTAATGGGTGTTTTCGAGGGTGACAATAACCTTATCTCCCTGCTCAACACGAATGGCTGGAGAAGGTAGCCTCAAACCCGGCTGGGCAACTAGAGACTCAAAATTTTCTGTCGACATACCTGCCGACTTTGGTGCAAAAACCCAAATCCCTGGGGTAATTCCCGGAGCAATGGAATACTGCGTAACGGGCACATCTAAATCAGGCGAACCGCCATTCAGCTCAAAGACTTCGAGGCGAATATGAATTTCATCAGGATCACCATCACCGTCGAGATCGCGGCCCTTAACCACCGCATCGGGTGACAGCCGGGCATCCATTAAAGTCATATGCCCGACGTTATTAGTGCCTTTTACGAAGGCCGCCACAGCGTGAGGGTTGTCAGCAAGGCAATTGGGTGATGCTGAGAGCTCAACCCCCGCAATTGTCTGGGGTTTACGCCAACCCTTAATATCAGGCGGGCAAGCCTCTTCAGAGGAATCATCAGATATTGCCGGAATGGTTGCCGCCTGCTCTTGAAAACCACTAGCACCAAAGGTATCGGCGTACCAGACTCGCCAATCCCGAGGATACCACTGCCACGGCAGGAGCACCGCGAAAGTAACAGCGAGAATAAGTAGCAGTAGGATCCGATGTAAACGGCTCATACGATTAAATTGCAACTATTTCCTCGCACTACGAGGCGGCTTAATTTTAAACACATGCCCTCTTCCACCTGCATATATAAATACACCACAAGCAGCGAAAAGCATCAAAAAGTATTGGACATAACGACCATAGCTAAATTGGCCCACTGCAAATGGAAAAACCGAGGTGTACTTCAAACCTGTTTCAATATGGTGTGCATTAACAATACCGATATACCCACCATCCTGAGTGAAATTATGACGTATATTCATAATCCCTTTTGGGTACAGCTTAGATTCCACATAGAAAAGCGTTGCATCTTCAATTGCCTCTTCGCCGCCCAAGTCCACCAAGGTTGCCGTCACACCAATATCATTAACATCACGAATAATACGAAAATCCAGCTCCATCTCCCTTAATTCGTCACTAATAAAATCGATAACAAAAATACTTTCAGACGCAACAGGAATATCTTCGCAGAATTCCTGGGTAGCTCTTTCCTTTGGCAAATAGCCCGTAAAATGAGCCTTATAACGATCAATTTTAATAATACAAACATCATCTTCCGCTGATACACCACCATGCGCCAATGCATGAGAGGAACCGCAGGCTGCCCAAAGCCCCACTAAACACATCATTATGGGCCTTACCAATACAACAGCCTGCTTTACCAACATCGAACAATCCTCATTATTATTTTACCAAGCTCGCATTTGCCGTTAGAAAAACTCTGGCAATATCGACCCACCAACTTCCTGAAAGTATCTTTCACCATTATCATCATAGTAAAAAATCAAACCGGCAAAACGGCTATCAGGGTCATTGATCATACCTGTCATACGGTACTGCTCCCACAAAGCATCTGATGCGACTAATTCAACCTTCACAGTCTTACCAGGAGCAATCGTATTAACAGATGCCGTCAAACCGGCCTTTGCAACCATCTCCTCGCCTTCATAAATCTCACCCTCATTAACCTCAGGATTCATAAAGCGAATATTGGCTGTCAAGAACTCCGCTAGGCGAATAGGGCTCTTATTATTATTGGTCAGGGTGAGATTCATGGTCAAGCTACGACCCGCCAATTTATAAGTAGCACTATCAACAACGATTTCGAGATCACCTGCTGGAATGTCAATCGGAGGCACTTCAACCTTGCCCGTTTGCAACGGAATAGTAATGGGGTATTTATGTTCAGCCCACAAATATCCACCGAGTATAATGGCAAGTGTCAATGTAAAAAATAGACTACCCCCAACAAAGTCCCGCTTAGTCATCAACTCATTTGCCCGATCAGCACCTACGCTTCTAATCCGTATAAAGCGGGGGATAAAGAGCTCTTTGCGCACCAGCCAAAAGAGTATGTAAGCAACACCCATGGCAATCCAGATTAAATGCCAGGTAAAAACACCACCCAGAGCATACGTTTCCAAATTGATAGTATCCCCAGGCATCGTTGTATATTCATTGACGAAGGGAGCGGCACTATCGTTTTCAGCAACCTCAACCCAGGTTCCCTTATCAACCAGAGCGCCGGCATCCTTGACGTTTAAGATGGGATGAACGTGATAACGACCCGCAACACGCGCCCTTATAATCGTCTTATATTCATACACCTTACCGAAAGGAAATGCAGTGGATCGCATCATCGGAACGCCATTAACTTCAGAGTCCAAACGCAAGAAGGCAGGCCCTGGCACACCAATATTTAAGAAGACGGTATCTTCAATACTCGCCAACTGGTTTGGCCACCACTCTGATGTAACAAGCTTGCCGGTCACCGTTACAATATCACCAACCTTAACGTTCAGTGGCTCTACCTTTGTGTCAAACCAGTGGACAGTGCGCATACGCATACTGGCTAACTGCGCACGTTCACCGTGGGCCGAAACCTCACCCACCATCATGACCAGCAACATGCTCGCCAGAAGAGCACCAAACCATTTCTTTTTTGCTAATAACTTATTCATGTAGATACTTGCTCCAGCGTCAACTTAAACGATACGTTTGGTGAATTTGTCCATGGCGTTAACCCGTGAGCCGACCCATAAAAAGATCATGTAAACAACCATGCCACAAAGGCCAGAGAACACAGCCGTTAAGGGCGTCACTGAACCCCCAAAGGTACGCAGCGTCGATTCTTCAATAATACGCAAATACTCTGGCGTTGTTGTTCTGACGTACTGATAACCCATCAAATCGGCCACCGACATCAACATACCATGAAGCTCTACAGGCACTTTATAGGGTGCCATGAACGCCCAGTTGAGCGGATAGACAAGCGCACCAAATAGACCACCCCCGATCACCGAAGACACCAATAAGCTTCGCGTCACTACCAAAGCACAATCCAGCAAGATGCCCAGAGCAATGTAAGTGGAAGGAAACACAAAAGACATGGGAAAGTGGGTGAATTCATAAAAATTAAAGTACCGACTCACCCATGACACCAGACAAAGTAAAAGTGTGACGGCAGTACCTGCAACAGGGAGACGAACCCTCACCCACAAACCATACTGAAAAGGCGCAATAAAAAGCAATAATGAGAACGGTGCTACCAGCGGCCACCAGCGACGATCTCGCCAATCTATCCAGTAATCCCAGTCGCCCGCTGTCAGAGTAAAGTGAATCTGAATACCCAGCACAATAAACAAAAACAGAACAAGGATAATAATGCCGTCAAAGCGGCGATATAGCTTCATCGCCTTTGGGTTATCGAGCGACTTCAGGTCAAGCAACCTTGCCTTAGCCTCGACTTCCGTTATTTCAGCAGTTTGCGTTTCGCTCATAGTGATACCCTCAGTACATACATAATATTGTTACCAAACACAGGCAGGAATCAGCCCCGGAGAAAAATTATCCCCACACGTTTGGAACGTGTGGGGATAATAGGTATTGCAGAACAGCAACTAACGCTTAACTAGCTTGATAGCCTTCAGCAGTTGTCTCAGAAATCAACCGAGCCATATGACTAATGATTTGCATAGCCAAAGGAATCAGGAAGAACAAAGACCAGCCCAAGAAGACGAAGCCCCAGTGGATAGGCGCAGCAAACAGCTCTTCAGCATAGAAGAACGTGTGGCCCCACTCGTTAAAACCGTAGTTGGGCATAATCATCAAGATACCGCAGACAACAGCCAGAAACGGAATAGAGATCTTATTCATGTAAGCAGGGACGCGTGTATGGACCCAGATAAACGCAGGTACCAGCATAGCGGTCAAAGCGGGCAACGCAAAATAGAAAATAATAATATGCGTCGGCGTGAAGTCAGTATCACGAATAGTGACCTGATGCCATGCTGCATCAGACTCAATAGCATTCGCACCAATAAGCCCACCCCAAATAGCCATTACCGAAAAGATACTCAACATTTTCCAATAACGCTTCAACTCAAGCTCTTTACTAATCGCGCTAACGTCAGTTTCTCTCGTCAACCAAAGATAGGTAGAAAGAATCACGGTAAAACCACCCAGTAGTATGAGCTCACCGTAGAGAACAGGCATCCAATAAACTTGAAACTCATCAGAGTAGAAGTCAGTGCCCACTGAAAAGCCCATCGTGTCTAAATAAATGCGCAAAGCAGCACCAATAGCTACAACCAGCGCACCAAAACCATAAACGAAGCGATTGCGTTTAAAATGCCCTTCGACCTTGCTATCCGCACTGCTATCTAAAGCAATCGACTGTGTGTTTTCTGTAGCCATGTTGATGCACCCCTGTCTTTTTGTATTAAACTTATTTGCCGTGCAGATCAAACCACAGACCCCACGACACCTTTTTCAAACAACTTGCAGCGAAATATACGCATGAAAACAACGTAAACGCAGGGCTAAAAATGACAACCACAATGCAGAAAGTGACACGCATTTTTACTTGCACCCTTCAAACAGATGCCTAAACCCACCCATTTCTAAATTACCCCATTAGAAAACTCCGCATAACTCACTGTAATTTATAATATAATTTATCTTTATAACCTACGCTCATCATTTTCTTCGTTAACTGACGCAAGCCTTTAATCATGCTTAGTTTTTTCTTCAACCGCATCGAACAAGCCATGTCTTATTGAGTCACCCATGACCTTACCCCGCCACTACAATACCGAGTTCGAAACTGAGGTTTTAAAAACCCTCCAGACTTCTCGCCTCAAAACCAAACTCTACGCTAACGCGAGCAACACAATCACCGCCGAGCACCACCTCCCCCTCCAATGCTGGAAAGAGCTCGCAGACTACAAGCTGATCCAACGGTTTCTTCATCACCCCTCTTTTCCAAATACACCATCAGCAACACTTGCTTATAGAGACATTGCCCAGGCGGGCTATGTTATGACCCGCTATCACCACTCAACGGGATTAACGATGACGTGGATTGGGCAGCTGCTCAAATGTTATTTTTTAACCACTTTCAATTGCCACGACCCTGATTACGTACAGGCCATACTCAACGGCGACTCACTGTGTGCCCTTGCCATATCGGAACCCAATGTCGGCGCACACCCAAAGCACCTGAGCTGCACTGCCGTTAACGATGGCAGTCAATACATTATCAACGGTGAAAAAGCCTTCGTCAGCCACGGCCCCTACGCAGACCATTTTATTGTGCTGGCTATTACCAATCAAAATGAAGGTCGCAAATACTATTCCGCCTTCCTAGTACCTGCCAACAGCCCGGGCTTACAACGATTACCTCCTCAACCTGTAAAGGGCTTACAGCCAAGCAGCCATTGCAACATCGTCTTCACTGACTGCCGAATACCCGCGGATTCGCTAATTGGCACACCCGGAAATGCCTTTACAGAGATATCACTACCGATGCGCACCCTCGAAGACGGCTTGATGCTGGCACCCATTGCTGGCGCAATGCAGGCTCAACTCGACCTTATTGCACAAACCCCCACCCTCAGCACCCCCCTCAACAACAGCAAACTTGGCGAACTCCTCAGTCTTACAGAATCCGCAAAGGAATTAGGTATACTTGCCGCCAGCAAACTTGGGCATAAAACCCATACGCCAGACCTGACACCACTTATTATCGGTTTCCGCTCATTAGCAGAACAGGTGCAAACAGCGTTACTCGAATGGCATGACGCATGCCCCGGCCTAAAAGAACTTGCAGCCGACATTCAAATACTCTGCAGCATTGGACGACAGGCAACCGCAGCCCGAACAGTCACATTAGCAGAACGCTTTTTAGACGAACAAAAACAAATAGATTAAGCGACGGATAGATTCGCCACAGCACAGGTAACAAAACCCCTATGAAAGAACTTTATAAAGACAAATTCACATCGGTAGACGACATTCAAGAACGCTTTGAAGCGGCTCAGTATATTTGCAGCGAGCAGATCGCCACCTGCGTTTACATCGCCCACAACCTGCAAAAACCGGTCATGGTCGAAGGTCCCGCTGGCGTAGGCAAGACCGAGCTAGCCAAAACCACTGCGCAAATTCTCGACGTACCTTTAGTGCGATTACAGTGCTACGAAGGGCTGGATGAGTCCAAGGCACTGTACGAGTGGAAATACGCCAAGCAGCTACTTTATACCCAGCTATTAAAGGATAAGCTCAGCGAGCTATTGGAAGGCGCCACCGGCCTTGAGCAGTCGATGGAGCGCATCCACAGCCACGACGACCTGTTCTTCTCCGAAACCTTCCTCGAACCACGCCCTCTTTATAAGGCGCTACATCAAGAACTCGGCTGCGTCTTACTGATTGATGAAGTCGACAAGTCCGATCCGGAGTTTGAAGCCTTCTTGCTAGAAGTCTTGTCCGAGTTTCAGGTGACGATTCCCGAACTCGGCACCATCAAGGCGAAAATCAAACCCCTGGTTTTCCTCACCAGTAATAATAGTCGCGAACTCAGCGATGCCCTCAAGCGCCGCTGCCTGCATCTCTATGTACCCTACCCCGACGAAAAGCTCGAAAGCCGCATCTTGAGCAGTCGTGTGCCCGAGCTCTCCGACACCCTGCGCAAAGAGGTAGTGAGCTTCGTGCAGCAGGTTCGCGAACTCGATCTCAAGAAGGTGCCGTCGATATCTGAAACCATCGACTGGGCAAAGACCCTGCTCCTCCTCCACAGCGAGCAACTCGATGCCGCCATGGTAAAAAAGACCCTTAACGTGCTGCTCAAGTTTGAGACCGACATCGATGCCATGGGTGACCACCTGCGCACCTTTATTAACAAGGCTCACAAGCGCTCAGGGCGCTAGGCTCATAAGGCGGATGTAGCCATGCAGCAGACTCTCGAAGATTTCTACAAGGTCATTCGTGCGGCCGGTATTAATGTATCGCCGTCAGATACCATTGAAACCAGCCGTACCGTGGCCCTCGTCGGCTATAGCGATCGCAGTATTCTGAAGAATGCCTTTCAGGTCAGCCTGGCAAAATCGGAGACCGAGCAAGCCCTGGTGGCTGAGTGTTTCGAACAGTTCTTCAGCTTTGACACCTTCAGTGCGGCCAACGACACTAACAGCAGCAACACCACCGCCGCCGGTAGCGATGAGGCAGACGAGCAGCAGCCCCTTAAGAGCGAGCAAAACGAAGCACCCCAGGCCGAATCACAACTCGCCAAAATGTTGATGGAGGGCGATACCGCCAGCCTCGCCACCGAAATGAAAAAGGCCGCTCGGGAAGTCGGTCTCACCGACATCTGGTTCTTCACCCAAAAGAGC
>Ga0209081_1001981_pt1 | contig 12010 bp, 11 predicted proteins | sample GOMGulsemesocosm_4_FD_184636 | JGI IMG/M metagenome (GOLD analysis project Ga0209081, IMG submission 184636) | Methane-oxidizing microbial communities from mesocosms in the Gulf of Mexico - GOM15B Gulf of Mexico (SPAdes) (version 2) | ecosystem: Environmental > Aquatic > Marine > Cold seeps... | reverse complement strand
AATTTGATATGAGTGAATATAATAATTTAAAGAAAGCTTTTTTGGTTTTACTAGGCGGAACACTCACAGCTTCGATTTTAGGGTTTATCAGTATCGGGCTGGTTGCAAGAGGTTTAGGTTTAGAAAATTTTGGTGTTTTTGCAATTATTACAAGCTATCTGTTAATAATCGATAAATTAGTTAATTTTCAAAGTTGGCAAGCACTAATAAAATTTGGATCTATCGCTCAAGAGTTCTCCCTGGATGAGCCAGAGAAAAAAATAGAAATTCAAAAAGTATCTGCTTTTTGTTTTTCTATTGATATTTTCACGGCCTTGATAGGTTTCTTGTTAGCAATTCTGTTAGCTGACCTATTATGTAGTTATTTTGAATGGGATAGTGATATATACTTTACGCTATTAATTTATTCTTGTTCTATGTTGTTTAAGTTTTCTTCATTTGGATTAGGATTATTCCGCTTATTCAATAGACATAGCCTTCAAGCTAAGATTATTGTTATTTCAGCCATTGTAAAGTTTATATTAACGTTTATCGCATTCGTGCTAGAGCAAGGTTTGTTCACTTACCTGATTATCTGGGGGGTAACAGATATTCTATTAAACTTGCTGATTACTTTGTACGCTTTTTTATTATTGAATAGTGTGACAGATTCTAAAAACCCATTTTCAGCAGGCTTTGGTTTTAATAAAAAACTTGTGCACTTTGTGCTTTGGACGAATGTTTCGGGGCTTATTGATCTGCCTGCGAAAGAGTTGGATGTTATGTTTGTTGGTATTCTGACAAGTGAAAAAGAAGCTGGTTTATATAAATTAGCCAAACAAGTTATGGCAATGGTAGGTAGGCTTGCAAGCCCCATTTATCAATCTATCTATCCAATTCAAGTTAGTAATATTTCGAAGGGAACAATTCAGGCCGCAATAACTTTGACAAATAATGTTAGCATAAAGCTGTTTTCAGCTTCTGCTGTTGTAATTTTATTAGGGTATTTTGCTTTAGGGGATATTGTGATCCTAATTCTAGGAGAAAGTTACAGAGCACTTATCCCAATTGCGTTATTGGCTTTGATTGTAAAGTCGCTTGATACGATATTCACTTCTTATCACTCCCTATTTATTGCCTTTGGTTATGTTAAGCAAAATGTGCTAATTCTATTATTTGCTAATACTTTATTGGTGATTGGCTTTTATATAACTGTCCCTTACTGGGGAGTTGATGCTGCATTATATTGCATTGCATTCCAAGCATTTATTACGCTTATTTTAAAATTAATATATATAAAAAAAAGGAATCTTCATTGTGACTGCTAACATTAATTTTGTTATTCCAAAGAATGGGAAATATGCAAATTATGAAAATTTTAAAGGTGACTTGGATAAGGAGTGGGGATTTATATCGAATGGTCAATGGGCTTGGATCATTCAAACATTTGTCCGATTAAGCGAATATAAAAATAACACTAGATTGACTTCTTCTGAAAGCGCTTTAGAAGAGGCTATAAATGTTATATTTGTCGATGATTATGTTAACCTGAAAAGAAAATATAAATATTATTGCATCGTGATAGTTCTAGACCGTTATGTATATTATCCAGGTGATCTAAATTTAATTCAAAACGAAGCCCATAAAATGCCATTTTCATCTGCATATATACCACATTGGAGTCAAGCCGGGCTTATACCGAGGAAAGAAAATTTGCTTGCTTCGAATAATGCAGTAAATTTGGGCTTCTTTGGTTTAGTCGAAAATTCTGTCGATTTAGTAGCTGTATTGGAGCGAAATTTTGGTAATAAAGTGAAAGTTCACGTCAGGGGGCCTAACAATTGGAATGACTATAGGGAAATTGATATTGCTGTCGGCATTAGAGACTTCGATAAAAGGAAGTATATACAAAAACCGCCCACTAAGCTGTTGAATGCCTGGAAGGCAGGTGTACCATTTATTGGGGGGGCAGATTCTTCCTATGAGCAGGTGGGAATTGATGGGGAAAATTATTTAAAAGCTGATTCTGAGGAACTCTTTATAGCAACGGTTGGTAGATTAATTTCTGACCCCTTGCTTAATCACACTTTAGTTGAAAAGGGAAGGGATGCTTTCGAAAACTATACTGATGATAAAATATCTGACCGCTGGGTGAAAACTTTAGAAGAAGAGTTAACCCATTTTGATCAATGGCAATGTAGTCCACACCCGATCAAAGCTTTGCAAGTTTTTTCTAAGTATTGTTTTTATAACTATTTACGTGTTAAACGAAAAGCTTTAGTTTTGCTAAATTTATATTAGGTAGAGACCTCAGCAAAAATCAAATATTCTGATCTGAATATTGTTAAAATATGTAATGCAAAAACCATTCTCAACACAGCCCGACCTTCTCGTTTCAACCGCTGATCTGGAGCACGCTATACTTCATAGTCTTGATGACACCGAATCACTATTGGAGTGGTCTGAGATAGAAAAATTACTCTCTTCTATCTACTCCTCTAGCACAGGTCGACCGAGTTACCCTTTGTTGACTTTATTTCGAAGCTTGTTGCTTGGCGTATGGTATCAACTGTCAGACGTACAGTTAGCCCAGTGTTTATATCGGGACTTGCTGTTTCGAAAGTTCTGCCGCGTAGAACTTGGCGGTGATGTACCGGAAGCATCGACTTTAGGTCGATTTAGAACACGGCTGGTAGAGCCGACCTATGGGATCAATTGCTGGGCGAGATCAATCGTCAACTCGAAGTCAAAAACACCATCATGAAGGAAGGTCTATCAATATCATTGACAAGGTGAATGGCGCAGCCAGAGAGGGCGCCCTGGAGTACGCAACACCGATAGAGGCGGTGCAATCAGGCCCTGGCAACGGTAAAGATGGAAAGCCAAAGAAAGACCCACAAGCAGGTTGGCATGTTAAGAATGACAGTCGCGGTAATAAGAAATCCACTTATGGTTTTTCAGTTCATACCGGCGTTGATGAAGATGGCTTTATACATCGTCAAAGAATCACCCCAGGCAATGTCCATGATAGCCAGGAACGAGACACGTTGCTGTTAGGTGATGAAACCGCTTTATATGCGGATGCCGCTTACAGTTCAGAAGAAACGCGAGACACGTTGAAATGCTTTGATATTGACGACCAAGTTCAACGAAAAGGTTGTCGGGGGAAATCCAATGCCGCAAGCGGACAAAGACCGTAATGCCCGTATTGCTGCAGTGTGTCAAGAAATAGAGAGCCGTGCTGAAAACAGGAATAAAACCAGTTTTTATGGGTTAAACAGCTTTAAAATCAGCGTAATTGACGAAAAATTAGGGGAAGATCAGTGATGGAAGGTAAAGTTATTAGTTATTCTGAGGTCTCAGGTAAATAAATGCTGAAAGGTTTTATTCAAAAAGATGATAATAAGTCATTAAACTGGAAAGAAAGCTGTGCGCCAGAGGTGGAATTAATTCCGTTAGCTGGATCTCAAATTTTATCACCTCTCCAGCTGTTATTGCATATGATTAAAAATAAAAAAACACCTGATTTTTTTGTTTTTAGATACCTAAACGATTACCCGTCAGCCTTACGAACTATATTAAGGTTGATAAGTGAAATCAGCGTAATTGTGTTTTGTTTTATTTTCAGAATAAGAGTGTTCTGGGTATGTCATAATGTTGATAAAGAAAGTATTGTAAATTATAAGTTCATAACAAGAATACGACGGTGGTTGATAATAAAAGCAAGTGATAATATTTTTGTTACCAGCCAGTTATTACTTCCTTTTGCTAAGCGAATATTAGGCACAACTAAGGTGTGTGCTATATCGTTCGGGCAAGTAAACATAGAAAAAAAAATGGACTTAGAGGCAAAAAATACACTTTTGAAGCATCAGTTGTTTAACCAGGAGGGGGTTGTAAGGGTAATTATTACGGGCTCACCTGCGGAAAAATCGTTACACTTTGACTATGTTATTAAACTGATCGAAGCTTTCGAGGGGATAGGCAAATCAATAGTTATTGTAGTGGCAGGAGAATTTGATAACTCATTGCGATCTATAAAGCTATTAGGTAGTTATAGAGAAAATAAAGCAATAATACTGTTCGAGAGGTACACATGCTTTTCCCTTGAATTTATAAAGAATAACTTTGATTTTTATTTTCGGGTTTATTCTGATTACTCTGTTCCTTACACTGTGTATGAGTCTAGTAGTTTAAGGATTCCTGTTCTGACTATGAACAAAGGTTTTTTGCCCACTTTAATCAATCAATATAACTTAGGGTATGTTTTAAATAAAGAGTTCACTAACTTAGTTTGTGCGATTGAATCTTGTAAAGCTATAGATGAAAAGCAATACCAATCATTTCTCTACGACCACCATTGGGGTACATTAGGGGATCAATTGATTAGGAATTGTAAGTGATTGCATTAAATTTTAATCTGAGAAAAAAGGTTGAATTCTTTCTGTATTTTAACTTGGTTTTTTTGTATGTTTTTTCGCCTTACTTAATTCTTTCAGGAAATGTAATAAATATACCGTTTTTGATCATCTTTTTTCTTTGTTTTAAAAATTTATGCCGCTTTAAGAATAATTATTTCAATTTTGACGAAATGGCTCTTCTTTTAGTATATTTAATACCCTTCATGTACTTTATAACCATTGGTATATTTTTTCAAAACTTTGACTTTGTGGTTTTAATTGAGTATGTGTTGGCTGTTTTATCTTTTTTTGCAGTTAGAGAGCTTGTTTTTATTTTCAAGGAGAGGTTTGGCAATAATTGCAAGTTATTTCTAATGATACTATTTCTGGTTGGCGTATTTCACGCTCTAATAATGCTTAGTACTTTTTTTTCAGAAGTTGTGAGGAATATCGTTTATAGCTTTGTTTACATTAACGAAGTAGGAGTAGAGTTTTTAGAGCTAAACTATCGTTCGCCTGGGCTAACTACGGCTGGCGGAGATGGTTTATCGTTTATTCAAGCAAGTGCTTTGGTTATAGGTGGATATTTATTTCTGCATCAGTCGAAAATTATGACCATTTCCTCATGCTTGTTATACATTATTTCATTTGGAGTTCTAGTGTTATCAGTTATTTTATCAGGTAGAACTGGCTTCATAATAATAGTTATAGGGTTAATGCTAATACTTATTTATTCTGGTAATCGAATACATATTATAAATAAAAAATTTACATTAAGAGCTCTAAGCTTGTTCGTATTTACTATTTTTTTTCTTGCACTTGCCTTTTTTATATTAAGCCAAAGTGAATACTCTAAACTTTTTTTTAGAGCATTTGAAATCATCCTTAATTTTAGCTCATCTGGAACACTATCATCTACTTCGACTACAGATCTTAGCAGTATGTTTTTTTTACCCGAACTTGAATCACATTTACTATTTGGAAACGGTAATTATGGCAGAGACCCAGGGTTACCATTTTTGAGTTCTGATATTGGTTATGTCAGGGTTATATTCGGTGGGGGCTTAGTGGGTGTCTTTTTAACGTTCTCTTTGCTGTGTTTTTATTGCTTATATAGCTTCATAAAAAGCTCCGTACATGCAGAAAAATTTGTAACATTGTTTTTATGCTTATCAATCATAGTTATGAATCTTAAAGTATTGCATTACTTTCCTTCTTCGTTAGGGATAAAGTTTTTATTCTTAATCGTTCTATTCATTAATACCAAAGTTAAGGTGAGATATGTATAATAAATTACTATATATTATGCACAAAGCTCTAAAGAAAATTAGGTTGTCAGCAATAAAAAACAGTAAAATTCATTGGACATCAAAGGTAGAATCTGGGACTTCTTTTATTAATAGTGTCATGGGAAAACATTCATTTTGTGGATATAATTGTGAAATAACTAACGCTGATATTGGATCATTTTGTTCTATTGCAAATGGAGTTGTAATCGGTGGTGGGATGCACCCTACTGATTGGCTATCGACTTCCCCTGTTTTTTACTCAGGAAGAGATAGTGTAAAAGCTAAGTTCTCTTCACATGAACGGATAGCACCTAAAAAAGTTTCTATTGGCCATGATGTTTGGATAGGACAAAACGCACTAATTAAACAAGGTGTAAATATAGGTATTGGTGCTGTTATAGGCATGGGAAGCGTGGTTACCAAAGATGTTGCACCTTATGCAATAGTCGCTGGTTGTCCAGCAAAAACTATTAAAAGTAGATTTGATAAAGATCTTTGTGAGCAGTTGCTGAGCAGTGAGTGGTGGGACATAGAAGACTCTATTTTACTTCAGCATGGTCAATTAATAAGAGATCCAAAATCATTTATAGAGTCTCTGAATAAATGAAAATAATGCATTGTTGTTTAGCCGCCTTTTACATTGATAATTATGGTTATCAGGAAAATATTCTTCCCAAGATTCATAAAACACAAGGTAATGATGTTTGTATTGTTGCCTCGACAGAAAATTACCTTGAAGACAAAATACTTGGTTATTCTAAGGCCGGAAGTTATATAAATGAACATGGTATTCCTGTCTGTCGTTTGTCTTACGTTGCTTGGTTGCCAAAAATTGTAGTTCGAAAGCTGCGGGTTTATAAGGGGCTAAAAAATGAACTGGAACGTTTTAACCCTGAAATTATCTTTCTTCATGATATACAGTTTTTAGATGTAATCACGATTATCCAATATGTGAAAAATAACCCGCATGTTAAAATTTTTGCTGATGGGCATACTGACTTTATAAATAGCGCGAGAAATTGGCTGTCTAAAAACATTCTTCATAAAGTTATTTATAAGTGGTGTGCTAAAAAGATAGAGCCTTATGTAGAAACTTTTTTTGGTGTTACCCCTCTTAGAGCCAGATTTTTTGAAGAAGTATATGGAATAGATAAAAGTAAAATAGATGTTCTGGTTATGGGGTATGATGATTCTCAAGTTTTTGAAAAATCACAGGAAGAAATAAAAAAAAATATTCGATCACAATTGAACGTAAGAAAAGGCGATTTTTTGATTGTTACAGGCGGAAAAATTGATGAAAGAAAAAAAATACATGATCTAATTCAGGTTATATCGGAACTTAATTTAACAAATATAAAATTGCTTGTTTTTGGGATGCCTACACCTGAAATGGAAGAAAAAATTAAAGATTTATGTCAGCATTCAAGTGTAATTTATGTCGGTTGGTCGTCTCAATCTGAAATCTGTGATTATCTGATATCGTCTGATCTTGCTTTCTTCCCGGGTACTCATTCAGTTATCTGGGAGCAAACTGTTGGATTAGGGATACCAGCAGTATTCAAAAAGTGGGATGGTATGTCTCATGTCGATGTGGGTGGGAATTGCATTTTAATGAATAAGGGCGATAAGCAAGAAATTAAAGCAACGATAACGTCCTTGGTAACTAATCAAGAATTATTAGCTGATATGTCTGTAATTGCTAAAACAAAAGGCCAGTTAACTTTTTCGTACAGTGAGATTGCCAAGAAGGCCATTGGTTTAAATTTATAAGTCAAAGAATCATTAATTGATTACTTTAGAAAGAAGTGTATTAAGAATATGAATATCGAAAAGCAAACTGTATGCGTTAGTTGTGTAATGGATACAACAGATAGTAAAATTACTTTTGATGAAAAAGGAGTTTGTGATCATTGTAATACCTATTTCCATGACATTTTACCTAAGTGGAACCCAGAAGGTTTAGACGATAAAGAACTTTATGAATTAGCGGCTAAGATTAAAAAAGACGGTCAAGGAAAAGACTTTGATTGTATTATGGGGATGAGTGGTGGGATTGATAGCTCATACCTTCTCTATTTGGCAGTGGAAAAGTTGGGGTTACGCCCATTAGTCTTCCATGTTGATGCTGGTTGGAATAGCCAAGAAGCTGTAAATAATATCGAACGTATGGTTGATGGGCTTGGACTTGACTTATATACCGAGGTCATAAACTGGGAAGAAATGAAAGATCTACAGTTATCTTTCTTTAAATCAGGCGTATCACATATAGACACACCACAAGATCACTCCTTTTTCGCAAATATGTATAAGTTTGCTGACAAGCATGGTGTAAAAAATATTCTCACAGGGGGGAATTACTCCACTGAATGCATACGTAACCCTTTAGAGTGGATGTATTATCAATCTGATTCTCGTCAATTAATGGATATCCATTCAAAATTTGGTTCCTCACCTCTGAAAAATTACCCTGTTACCAATATATTATGGCATAAAGTTTATTTACCTTATATTAAAGGGATTAAAGTCACTCGTCCACTAGACTATATGGTGTATAACAAAGAAGATGCGACCCAATTACTTGAAGACAAGTTTGGTTATCAACGTTACCCACAAAAACATTTTGAATCAAGATTTACTCGTTTTTATGAAGGGTACTGGTTACCTGAAAAATTTGGCTTTGATACTCGTAAAGTGCAATATTCAAGCCTAATTGTAACAGGGCAAATGACGAGAGAAGAAGCCTTAGAAAAACTTAAATTACCTGCATATGATCCTGAAACAATCGATGAAGACTTTGAATTTATAGCAAATAAACTAGGCATATCAATAGATGAACTTAGGGGGTATTTTAATGCCCCTAACAAAACTTATAAAGATTATAAAAATCAGCAGTCTATTTATGATGTTGGCGCCAAAGTTATGCGTGCTTTAGGCATGGAAAAAGGTGGGAAGCGATGATCGGCATTATTGACTATGGCTCAGGTAATATTCAAGCAATAAAGAATATATACAAAAAATTAAAAATAGAATGCAAGTTCGTCTCTGAGCCTAATCAGCTTGATGGTGTGGATGAAATCATACTACCGGGTGTAGGAGCTTTTGATGAAGCCATGACACAGCTTAATAAGTCTGGATTACGTGAAGTTTTAGACTTAATGGTATTAGAGCAAAAAGTTCCAGTGCTTGGTGTTTGTGTAGGCATGCAGATAATGGCGGAAAGTAGTGATGAAGGTAAACTTGCTGGACTTGGTTGGTTTGATGCTCAGGTTAAGTTATTCGATGAAAATATAATCAACCATAAACCTAAATTACCACATATGGGCTGGAATGAAATTCAGCCTAAAAGTGATCACCCTATTTTAACCTCTATTAATTTTGAAAAAGGATATTACTTTTTACATTCATATTATTTTGAATGCCATGATGAAAACGATGTCTTGGCGACAACCTATTATGGCGATGCTTTTCATTGCGCGGTTAATAAAGGGAACATTTATGGTTTTCAATTTCACCCTGAAAAAAGTCACTCTAATGGCATCAACCTATTCAAAAATTTTGCGGAGTTGTAGCTATGTTGCGTTCAAGAGTTATTCCGTGCCTGTTGGTGCATAGCAAAGGGTTAGTTAAAACAGTCAAGTTTAAGACACCTAAATATGTTGGTGACCCTATCAATGCAGTAAAGATATTTAACGAAAAAGAAGTTGATGAGCTTATTGTTTTAGATGTTGATGCAACTGTGAATGACGTTGAGCCAAACTATCAAATGATTGAGCATTTGGCAAATGAGAGCCGAATGCCTTTATGTTATGGCGGCGGTGTAAAGACACCTGAGCAAGCACGAAAAATTATTAAACTTGGTGTTGAGAAAGTAGCACTCTCAAGTGAAGCTATTTCTACCCCTAAGGTTTTAGTTGATATAGCAAACATCATTGGTCGTCAAAGTGTTGTTGTTGTGCTAGATATTAAAAAATCATTATTTGGTTCTTATGAAATTTATACTCATAATGGTAAAAAGAAAGTTAAAAAGAATTTATTCGAATTTATTACTGAACTAGAAGCTATTGGCATTGGAGAGTTAGTAATTAATTCTATTGATAATGATGGTGTAATGAAAGGCTATGATTTAGCATTAATCAAAAAAGTGAGGGAGCATGTAAGCGTGCCTTTAACTGTCTTGGGCGGAGCAGGAAACGCGGATGATATTCTAGATCTAATTGATGAATATAAAATCATTGGCGCTTCAGCGGGTAGTTTATTTGTATTTAAAGGGGTGTATAAAGCCGTTTTAATTAATTACCTTCCTGAGTTAGCGTTACAAAAAATTCGCCAAATTAGTCAAACCTAGCCACTTAAAAGTTATCATTAACATTGAAGTTAACTAAATATGAAACAAATTCTCCAAAACATAGCTAACGGTGAAACCCAGTTAGTTGAAGTCCCGTGTCCTCAAAAAAAAATTGGGCAGTTATTAATATCTACCAGCAAGTCATTAGTTTCTGTTGGTACTGAACGTATGCTAATTGACTTTGGAAAGTCAGGCTGGATTGCTAAAGCACGGTCACAACCTGATAAAGTGAAAATGGTTTTAGATAAAGTTAAGACCGATGGCCTAATGACGACAATAGATACTGTTCGTTCAAAGTTAGATCAGCCCCTTCCTTTGGGTTACTGTAATGTTGGCATTGTACAATATAATGGTAATACTTCTTTTGAAGTCGGTTCACGCGTTATTTCGAATGGTAACCATGCAGAAGTTGTTCGGGTTCCTAAACACTTATGTGCGTTAATTCCTGATAATGTTGATGACGAAAGCGCTGCCTTTACCGTGCTTGCTGCTATAGCTATGCAAGGTGTACGAATTGCTAATCCTACTATTGGTGAAATGGTTGTTGTTACAGGCTTAGGCTTAATAGGTTTGATTACTGTTCAACTGTTAAGGGCTAATGGTTGTCGAGTATTAGGTATTGATTTTGATTCATCAAAATGTGCTATGGCGCGTGAGTTTGGCGCTGAAACGGTTGATTTATCGCAAGGTGAGGATGCAATAGCTAAAGCAAATGCTTTTTCTCGTGGGCAAGGTGTTGATGCGGTAATCATTACTGCTTCAACTAAAAGTAACGATCCTGTTAGTCATGGTGCGAATATGTGCCGTCAGCGTGGTCGTATTGTTTTAGTTGGTGTGGTGGGTTTAGATATTTCTCGCGCTGATTTTTATGAAAAAGAAATTTCATTTCAAGTTTCATGTTCGTATGGCCCTGGGCGTTACGACACCGAGTATGAAGAAAAGGGTAACGACTATCCCGTAGGTTTTGTGCGCTGGACTGAACAACGTAACTTTGAAGCAGTTCTTGATTTGATGTCTTCTGGTGCTTTGAACATGAAGCCATTGATCAGTCATCATTTTGAAATTAACGATGCGGTTAATGCTTATAAGTGCTTAGATGATCGTTCTTCACTAGGAATTTTATTAAATTATTCAGCCAATGCTGATGAATTGCTTACTAAAAAGATAGTGAGCATTCGTGATGTTGAAAAATATAATGCACAAGATGCGGTTTGTGGTTTTATTGGCGGTGGTAATTATGCCTCTCGTGTTTTAATTCCTGCATTTAAAGGTGCGGGGGCAAAGCTTGATACTTTACTTACTAGTGGTGGTGTTAGTGCGGTACATCACGGTAATAAAAATGACTTCGCGAATGCTTCAACAGATTTAACCCAGTTACTCGATAATAAATCAGTAAATACGGTGGTTATTGCTACACAGCATAATTTACATGCAGAGCAAGTAATACAAGCGATAAATTTTGGCAAAAATGTATTTGTAGAAAAACCGCTAGCGTTAACTCATGATGAATTAGATGCCATAGAAAGTGCTTATAATAAGCAAGGTGGAAAGTTTAGGGTGATGGTTGGTTATAACCGTCGTTTTGCTCCCCATGTAATTAAGATGAAAGCATTATTAGCTAATGTATCTGAACCTAAAGCCTTCATTATGACCATGAATGCTGGTGCAATACCAAGTGACCATTGGACACAAGATCCGGAAATAGGTGGCGGCCGCATTATTGGTGAAGCTTGTCATTATATAGACTTAATGCGATTTTTATCCGGTAGTGAAATTAGCGGTTTTACTGCTACTTGTATGGGGTCAGCGTCTGCTGTCGATGTTACTGAAGATAAAGCTTCGATCACGTTGACTTTTAAAGACGGCTCTTTTGGTACTATTCATTATTTGGCTAATGGCGGCAAAGCTTTTGCTAAAGAACGTATTGAAGTATTTGTTAATGACGGTGTATTGCAGTTAGATAACTTTAGAAAACTTACTGGTTATGATTGGAAAGG
>Ga0209081_1001980_pt1 | contig 12017 bp, 9 predicted proteins | sample GOMGulsemesocosm_4_FD_184636 | JGI IMG/M metagenome (GOLD analysis project Ga0209081, IMG submission 184636) | Methane-oxidizing microbial communities from mesocosms in the Gulf of Mexico - GOM15B Gulf of Mexico (SPAdes) (version 2) | ecosystem: Environmental > Aquatic > Marine > Cold seeps... | reverse complement strand
ACTGTATTTATTTATTTCAGTAATTTTTAGCCTATCAAATTATTTGTTGGCGTAAAATTCTGTTCAGCTATTGGTGACGGCTGTATATTCCTCGAAACCGCATTGGAAAACCTGCCCTAGAGGTCTTAGAGGTCTTAGAGGTGCTTTAATGAATTTACAAATATATAGTTTTTATGGTTTCGTTTTCATGTGGATATGACGGAAATAACATTCCGGACAAACACTTCAATACTAAAATTAAATACGTTTGTCGCTACTACATTGACATGTGAATATCAGAAAATATTAACACCAGACGCGGTACCTATTCGACCTAGTGACAACCAAGAAAGATTCCTATCGCTATAAATAATCACAGCTAGCTCCGTATTTATCTCAGTAGTTATCTCAGTAGTTATAACCGAAACGTCAATGATTGAATTAGGTGAAGGCGTTCTTAATACAATACAGGATTTGTTATAACCCGAATAATGAGTAATAAATTTTCTTGATGAATTTTTATCATCACCGGGTCATTATGAGTGGTACTACTGGATTGACGCACAAAGCAGGGAACACTATAAAATCCTGCAGACATCATTGTCTACTGGGTAACTTTCATTACTAAGTCTGACCCAACGACCTTTAATTCAGCGGAAGATTGAGGTCACACCGACTAGAACATATTTGAACAGAGTTAATTCATTAGAACCTAAAGATGGTGTAGCTATAACCTCTAGCGGCTACGTTATGATTGAACACGACAATGGTGTACAGGCAGTTATAACTATGTTGTCGATAGCCCACCGCATGCACATCAACGTGTTGAGCAGGGAGTCAGATTGTCGAATTACTTGCCGCCTTTTCCCCTCGGAATTCCCCAGAAAACTCACAACAACCGAGAGTTCCTGCTCTTGTTCATATCCGCATCCGCATCCATTATTAGGGTATGGAAATTATCCCAGAAAAATTAACGACTTGAGTCAGCTCCAGCAAAGGTTTCTCCCTCAGAGACTTTTCAACCAGAGATCAGGCAAATTATTGTGGCCGTGTGGAACGGCGGTGTAACGCCAATAGACGGTGTAACGGATGAAAACCACCGTACTGGATATTCTGTCGAAATGGCGGATGGGGCTGTCGTGCAGCCTATTGGTCTTGGAGATCTAGGCACTGACAACTACGAGCACCTCTATTTAAACACTGATGCACCGTTCTAAGCGTGAGCATGAGCATGAAAAGCGGGCTGCTGATGGACCCTCGATCCGATGCGAATCCGGTCTCAAGCGTAAAGGTTGCGGGGCCAGTGCGAGTGCTTTTGATGGTAAATAAGGCTGTGTCTATCACGCAATTGACCATAGCCGTTTCCCCAAAGTAGGTGCCGACTTTCAGAATCCCCTAGTCAGTCGATAGCATCGCCTCAACACCGGTACCCTCAGCTAGAGCGTCAACACTTAGTGGCCAAGTCAGGAATAACAAACTCTGCGTATGATCTGAGTGCGGTACAAACGGATCAGGTTGCGAACGTCCGCTTTGGCCTTCAGCTACCTCGCCAAGCAAGCCCAGACCCATTACCATGCACGGCACATCCCTTGTAAGAAGTTCGCGTATGTCTTTACCTGCCTGCCTTAAATGCAACTCTGAGTTCGTTTACCAAGATCGACAGCTGTTGATCTGCCCCGAGTGCGCCTTTGAATGGAACCCTGAAGAGCTGGCCGCTGAAAACGCGCCCCTGACCATGAATGATGCTAACGGCAATACTCTGAACGAGGGCGATAAGGTCACGCTGGCCAAAGACCTCAAGGTGAAGGGCAGCTCCCAGGTACTGAAGGTCGGCACCAAGGCGTTGATCCGGCGTATTGTGGAAGGGAAGGACCACCAGCTGGATTGCAGAATAGACGGCGCCGGCGAAATGATGGTGACCGCCAAGTTTGTGAAGCGCGCCTAACTAGTGCATGAAGAACACCGAATGAAGGCGAGGTCCTGGGGCAAGGTTTCGCGTAGAGTCCGATGAGAGATCAGTCCTTCAATAACCCGCTGCACTGCACCCTCACGTAACAGACCATAAATACGCTAAAATAGGGGCTATCACCTTAGCTTTGAGCCCTCTATCGCATGACGACTGAATCTACACCTGCCACGACACCTGTTGCTAGACCTGTTACTACACCCGCCAGCTTCACAGAGCTTGGCCTTATTGCCCCTTTGTTGGCGCGCCTGGCAGAGCTGGAATATCAGCAGCCAACCGACATTCAAGCGCAGGCTATCCCCAGTGTATTGGCGGGTCGTGACCTGATTGCCGGGGCCAACACCGGCTCGGGTAAAACCGCTACCTTTGCGCTGCCACTGTTGCAGCAGCTGCACGCTGAAAAACCTTCATATGGCCAAAGCGAAGGAAGTAAGGGCAACTACGTGACTGGGCTGGTTTTGGTGCCCACCCGTGAGCTGGCCAAGCAGGTGGCCGACAGTATTAAGTCCTATGCGGTGCACTTCAACGGCGAGATTAAAACACTGGCTGTTTTTGGTGGTGTATCGGTCAATGCTCAAATGCAGGCACTGCGCGGCGGCACCGATATTTTGGTGGCAACCCCTGGTCGCTTACTCGACTTGATTTCAAGCAACGCCATTAAGCTCGATAGGGTTAAAACCTTGGTGTTGGACGAAGCCGATCGCATGTTAAGCCTCGGTTTTACCGAGGAGTTGTCGGCGCTGTTGGCGTTAACACCCAAGCAAAAACAAACCTTATTGTTTTCAGCGACCTTTCCTGAGCAGGTGCGTGAGCTTACGGCAGAGCTGCTGAACAACCCCGTTGAAATACAAGTGCAAAGCGCCGATGCCAGCACTTTGGTACAGCGTGTGTTTAGCGTCAATCAAGGGGAGAAAACAGCGGTGCTGGCGCATTTGATTAAGCAGCACGAATGGCGGCAAGCGCTTATTTTTGTTAACGCCAAAAACAGTTGTGAGCACCTAGCGGAAAAGCTCTCTAAACGTGGTGTTGCCGCACGCGTGTTTCATGGCGATATCAGCCAGGGCGCTCGTACCCGTGTACTTGAGGCGTTTAAGTCTGGAGAAATTGAAGTGCTGATTGCAACGGACATTGCGGCCCGTGGCCTAGACATTGAAAAGCTGCCGGTGGTGATCAACTTCGACCTACCAAGAAGTCCTTCAGACTATATGCACCGCATTGGTCGATCTGGCCGTGCAGGGGAGGTGGGTTTGGCTATATCACTGATCGACCATGAAGATGTTCATCACTTCAACGTGATCGAAAAGAAGAACAAGATTCGACTTGAACGTGAGCAGGTTGAGGGTTTTGAAGTTGATCAGGCGGCCATCGATGCATTGCCCGCGGTAGAGAAACCCATGGCCGCGCCTGAAGGCAGCGGTAAGAAAAAGCGCAAAAAGAAAGCGCCAGTGAATCCACATGTTTGGGGGGAATACCCCGACCTTGATTAACAGGTCAGCGCATTCGGTGTGCTTTACGATTGATCAGACACAAAAAAGCCAGTGCTGAAACCGCTGGCTTTTTTATTTGTCTGTCGTGTTCTCTAAAAAATCAGCGACCAATAATTAAACTGGCGCAGGTGGTGGTACTGCCGCCCAGGTTAAACGTCATGATGTTGTTGGCCGAATCCAGTTGGTAGCCTCCGGCCTGTTGCGTCACCTGTTTGTAAGCGTCCAGTGCCATACGCACACCGGTGGCGCCAACGGGGTGACCGCCGCCGATCAGGCCGCCACTCATGTTAATGGGCAGTCGCCCGCCGGGCGCGTGGTCGCCGGCTTCAATGGCTCGCCAGGCTTCACCGGGGGCGTAGAGCCCGCTGTGGTCGATGACCATATACTCGGTGATGTTGAAGCAGTCGTGTACTTCCATACCGTCAATGGCTTGAATGTCGGTTAGGCCTGCGCGCCCCAGTGTTTGTTTGAACAGCTCACGCACGTGGGGGAATAAATATTCTTGAGACTCGCTTAAGCGCAGCTTCTCTTCGAAGAGCAGTGGCGCGTTGACGTGCCCCCAGCCTTTAACCTGTGGAATCGACTCGAGTGAAATACCGCGACTCTTGGCGTAGCTACGAGCACGTTCTTCCGTGGCCAAAAACACAACCGCGGCGCCGTCGCTGACTTGCCCGCAGTCTTGGCGGCGTATATGACCGATGATGGTGGGGTTACTGGTTTCGTCTTCCGTAAAACTCTGATCATCGAATTGCCATTTGCGGCTCTGGGCGTTGGGGTTTTGTTTGGCGTTGGCGTAGTTCTGTCGAGAAATCTCACTCAGATGCGCTTTGTCGACGCCGTAGCGTTTGTCGTAGGCACCGATCATGTCACTGAACGCGCAGGGCCATACATAAGGTGTCTGTTGCCATTCGCGCTCAGCCCAAGCGGCGGGGCGTAAGTTATCGGCGGCCTGGTCGCCCGGTACATTGCGCATTTGTTCGATGCCAAGCACACAGGCTAGGTCGTAACGTCCGGCTTCGAGGTTCGCCATGGCGGCCAGCAGAGCCATAGAACCTGAGGCGCAGGCCGCTTCGTGGCTTGAGGCCGGCATGTAGGCCATGGCCGGATCCACGTGGCCAAAGAGACCCCCGAGGTGAGCCTGACCGGTAAACAGTGGCGCGACAAAGTTACCGACGTGGCCGACTTGAACATCGGCTGGGTCTAGCTGGGTCGCTTCAAGACCTGCGCGCACTGTTTCGATAAACAGCTCGGAAATGTTGCTGCCCTCGCGGCTAACATTGCGGGCAAAATCACTCTGGTGACCGCCCAGAATATAAATAGCGGGTCTGCTCATAATAGAATATCCATGGTGTGTGGCCGGTGCCAATTTGGAACGACACGTTAACAATAATAGCGTGGTGAATTTTCTTAAGTGTGTGTATTAATAACGGCTTTGTTAAAACCGTTCAACCAGCGTGGCGACACCGACCCCCGCGCCCCCGCAAATGGCGACTATGCCGCGTTTGAGGTCACGGCGTTCAAGCTCATCCAGCAGCATGCCTAATAAATTACCGCCGGTGGCACCCAGAGGGTGGCCGAGGGCGATGGCACTGCCGTTGACATTAAGCCGTTGGTTATCAATTGAAAAATGCTCCTTGTACATCAATACCGTTGAGGCAAAGGATTCATTGATTTCCCAGAGGTCTATGTCTGAGGCTTTCAGGTCGCAGGCGTGCAACAGTTTTTCTGTGGCGCGCAGGTGGCCTGTGAGCATTCTAACCGGCTCGTCACTGGCGTTGGCAAAGTGTCGTATGCGTGCACGGGGTTTTAATTTCAGCGCTTCGCAACGTTCCTGGCTTGCCAGTAAGACCAGTGAGGCGCCGTCTACCAGTGCTGGTGAGTTACCTGCGCTGTGACGAGCTTCGAGCGTGGTACCCGGATAGGCCTTGTCGATCAGCGGCTGGCTGTGCGCGACAAAGTCGGTAAAGCTGGGTGGCAGTTTAGCCAACTTATCCAGAGAGATGTCGGCGCGTATGCTTTCATCCTGGGTCAGTAGAGGTCGACCTTGGTCATCGTTAACCGGCACGAGTGAGCGGTCAAAATAGCCGTGCTCGCTGGCGTTAGCTGCGCGTTCGTGGGATTGCTGTGCGAGTTGATCCAATTGCGCGCGGCTGTAGTTGTTTTGTACGGCAATCAAATCAGCCGACAGGCCCATGTGCATAAAGCGCGTTGCCTTCATCACTTTGGGGTCGGAGTACCAAGGCCCTTTGTCGGCAAACATGGGCACGCGGCTCAGCTGTTCGACACCCCCTGCGACGACCAGTGACTCCATACCCGACATCACTTTACTTGCCGCAAGATTAATGGCGTCGAGACCCGAGCAGCAAAAACGATTGAGGGTGGCGCCGGATACCTGGTCGGACCAGCCGGCGTAGAGGCTGGCGATTTTGGCTAGGTTGGAACCTTGATCGCCGCTCTGGGTAGAGCAGCCGAGCAGAACGTCTTCGACCTCTGCGCTGTCGAGTTGATTGCGCTCGCTAAGGGCTTGGAAAAGGGGTTTCAGTAGATCTACGGGTTTGAGTTTGCTGTAGACGCCGTTTTCGGCTTTGGCGCGCGCGCGTGGAATGCGAACCGCGTCAATAATCAGTGCCTCATGCATAGCTTACTCCGTTCATAGATATCGTTGTGTTTTTAGGTGTTCAAGGCCGATCACTGAGTGACCGACCTTGAACGTGGGTTTACTTAATTGTGTAAACGTACGGCAAGAACGGTATCAGTTAAAGTTGTGCTCAACCGTTAGGCCGTAAGTGCGCGGTGGCGCGTACAGGTCTACCGTACCGGCGAAACCACTGACGACTGAATGCGCACGGTACTCTTCGTTGCCGAGGTTGCGACTCCAGGCCGTGACCTGCCAATCTTGCTCGGCGCTCTGCCAGGTTACGCTGGCGTTAAAGATTTCGACTGGGTCTTCTTTGCGCAGGATGCTGTTGTCCGGGTCAAAGAAGAAGCTTGATTTGTAATCGTAACTGACCGAGTACTCAACTTCGCCGCCGGTTTCCAACGGTTGCAGGTACGACAGCGCAATGTTGCGGCTGTGCGATGGTGCATTGGGCAGCTGGTTGCCGGAGTAGTCCTCCTCGCCGCTGAAGTATTGGTCGTACTCGGCATCGAGGTAAGACCAGCTACCAGAGATCTGCAGGTTTTCGGTAAGCGCCGCGACAAATTCTACGTCTAGGCCCTGACTGGTTGCCTCAGCGTTGTCACTGACCAGGTTGAAACCGCGCAGACTGAAGACTTGTAAATCTTTGTAGTCCATCTTGTAGGCTGAAACGTTCAAGCGTAAGCGTTGGTCAAACCACTCGGTTTTAGCGCCAATTTCTAGGTTAGTGGCCTGCTCGGGCGCCAGTGGTGTTAGGGCGAAATCGATGCTAGTTGACTGACCTGGGAAGGCGCCGCTCTTGTAACCTTCGGCCAATGTTAGGTAGACGAAACTGTCATCATTGATGTGATAGTTAACACTGAATGACGGGGTAAATGCTTCCCAATCTTCACTGGCTTCACCGTGGTACGGTGCGTTGAGGTTCAAAGGTACACCGGCGTGTCCCAAACCTTCGTGATCAATGGCGGTCTGTATGGCGCGTTTTTTATCGTAGCTCCAGCGTGCGCCTAAGGTCACCGACAAGTCTTCAGTCAGCTCATAATCGGCCTGACCGAAGAACGCGTGGGAGGTGCTCTCTACGTCTTGTAAAAACTCTACGTCGCCACCAATAAATACCGCAGCGCCGAGAGGCCCATTGGGTCCATAAGGGCTGGTCGGGTCAAGGCTACCGACTTGTGAGTAAAAGCGCTCGCCACGCTCAACCGTCTCGCGCATGTGGAAGTAACCCGCCAGAAACTGTACTGGCCCGTCTAGGTCAGAGCTAAAACGTATCTCTTGGGAGATTTGCTCCGCTTTTTCTTGAGCTGCATCCTGAACTACTAAAGGCAATACTGCAGCGGGCAGGCCGCCCAGATCATCCAGCCATTTGTAATCACTTTGGCGATAAGCGCTGATGGAGGTCAACTGGCCCAGCGGCAAATCCCACTCAAGCTTTGCCAGCACACCGCTGACATCACGTTCCTGGTAGCTCACTGCATCAGAGGCGCACTCGCGAATGGCGCCACCGGTGGTGGCGTTAACCGCTGCTTGATACAGAGGGACAAGGGCACGAGTGTCTAGGTCCAGTGAACCCACCACACGGCAGTTACCGTTGTTGCTGTCTTTTGAATAGTCGGCGGCCAATGTGATGTCGAGGGTATCACTTGCCTGTATTAGCAGTTGGCCACGGGTACTGATGTTGTCCACATCGTGGGTGCTCTGACCGGTGGTGATGTTTTGTGCATAACCGTCCGTGTCTTTTTTACTGAAGGCAAACTTTCCCGCGACCGAATCGCTGAGTGCGCCATTGACCAAACCCTTGATGGTAGTGAGGCCGTCACTGCCTAAGGTTCCGCCTAATTTGGCCATAAATTCTTCGGTGGGTTTGGCGCTGTGCACGCTGATGGCGCCGCCGACCACGTTCTTACCAAACAGTGTGCCCTGTGGGCCACGCAATACCTCGATGCGCTCAATATCGTAGAGCTCCATGCTCGCGCCGCCGGCGCGGCCGATGTAAACCTCATCGATGAACATGGCCACCGGGGCGTCGGAACCGGCTGAATCCTGAGTTGAACCAATACCGCGGATGAAAATTTGTGGCTCGGCCAAATTAAATTGAGTCATGCTGAAGCCGGGGGTTCGACGAGAAATATCCGCCAGACCGGTAATACCTGCATCGTTGATGTCGTCGCCGCTGATGGCGGTTACGGACACCGGAACTTCTTGCAGGCTTTGCGCGCGCTTCTGCGCGGTAACAATTATTTCTTCCAACGCGTAGGTGGTCTCTGCCTGCGCGAAGCTGCTCAATAGGGTTAAACCTGCCAGGGCGATGGCGGCTGGAATGGGTTTTAGTTTGTGGATCATTGCTGCGGTCCTCTTCAACTATTATTGGGGTTGGAATTATTATTTTGTGGGTAGAACTGGGTAAAACGTTTACAACAAACTGTGCTGGAGCGGGTGTTTTCGTTCAGCTCGTTGGCTGTCACATCTGGTTAAAAGCGCACAGCGTTGTACATGGTTTTTAAGGTTGTGCGGGTTGGTGTACTTGCGGCTTTGTCAGGCGCGGTACCAGCACAGGTGTATTCGCTTTGTAGTGCTCGTAACTTGGGTTGCCCTGCCAGCGCTTGTCGGCGCTGGCTTCTAACATGGGCACACCGCTGATGCGGGTGATCAGTAGGGTGACAAAAATTGGTGAGATCAGCGTTGCATACTGCCATCCAGCCAAGGCTGGCAGGGCGATGAGGCTGATGCCTATCCACAGTACAATTTCACCGAAGTAATTGGGGTGACGGGAGTAAGCCCAGAGCCCAGTTTTAATAAAGCCTTTTTTGCCCGCTTGCTCGGCGCGAAAAACACGCTTCTGATGGTCGGCGATGACTTCAATGGCAAAACCAAACAGCCACACCAGTAAACCTACAAGCCCAAGCCAACCCAGAGGTGCGGAAGAATTTGAGGTGATGGCGGCCAGTGCACTGGCGCAGGTAACCGATACCCAAAGTCCTTGGATGGACCAGGCTACTAAAAAGCGTAAAAAATTGGGTTTGATGGCATCAAAGCGTGTGTCCGATCCATCCTTTGATATACGGATAAACAGGAAGCTGCCTAGGCGTATTGCCCACACGGAAACGAGTGCGGCCAAAAGCAATGAGCGAGCGTCCTGTGCACCGGATAACAGCAGTGCACAGACCACTACGAGCAGGTAGGTGAGGCTTCCTGTTAGGTCGTAAAAGTGTTCGGTTTGAAATTTGTAGGCTGGAATAAATGCCAACCACTGCAGGGTAAAAGCCAGTGTTACGCAAAGCGCAAACACAGGTACACCAACAGCCACTGATCCGCTCCAGCTTCCAGCACAGGCCAGTAGCGCGGCGAGCACCAGCACTATCGTCATAGACAGTAACAAACGATATCTTTTTACCTTCATAGCTCTTTTTCCATGTTGTAGAAAACAGCGCACTCTTAACTCGCGAGTTGACGCTGTTTACCGGTCAATATTTCTGCGCATGAAACGGGAGGCCCGTTTAAACGCAGTGGTTCAACAAAAAATAAGCGTTAACAGCCATAGCGGGCCTTTTAAAAAGGTCCGCATGGTGTTTTTTTGGGCGTTACTCGCCTTTTTCTTGGAAGGCTCTGATGGTTGGGCCATCGGCCCAGGTAGCGTGGGTGCCGCTGCAAATACGGTGCGGTAGCATGATGCGGCACACGGGACCGGCTTCGATATCTTTGGCGTCGATCAATACGCACTCGGAGGTGTCGGTTTTCATGTCAGTGATAAAGCTCACGAGGTAGCCGTCGTCCTCATCCACCGCGTTAATGCGTGGAACAAAGGGCGCTTCACTGCCAAAGCGTTGCTCGCCGAAGGGCAGGCTCCATGACTCGCCTGTTTCTAAGTCGTGCTTGACCATGCCGGAGAAGAGGAACCAATTTGGCTCGCCCCAGACAGAGTAAACGTAGCGAGATTTACGGCCGGCGTACTGCTGGTTAAACGTGCCGAATTCCAGCGGACGATCGTCCAAACGCTCTTCAATCACCGCGCCGGTTTTTAAGTTAAAGCGCCAGCGGTGCAGCTTGGATTGGAAGCAGTCGATGGAAATGTTCGCCATCATTTTTCCGACCATTCTCGGCAAACCTTCAATTGGCTCTGGATCTGGCTTGTCTTGGAAGTAGCCGTCGAGAATGATTTCGTCGCCCTCTTCATAAGCGTTCATCCAATGCAGTACATAGGTGGGGGCGGCTTCAAACCACTGCACGTCTTTTTCGCTACCGAAGCGTGGCAGTATGCCAAAGCGCGTTGGTACATCTGGGTAGAAGCGCGCGTGGTGTTTGTCTTCTTTCAGCAGTTCTGGATCCCAGAAAAGCGGCAGATCAACCAAAATGGAGTAGTTCTCGGAGAAAGCCATGTCGTGGGGCAAGCGCGGCCCAGGCAGGGGTACGGGGGTGTAGTGCACCAGCTTGCCGTCTTTATCAATCACACCATAGTGCTGGTAAGGCGGGTGTTTACAGTAGTTAAAAAACAGCATCTCGCCGGTGGTCTCATCCACCTTAGGGTGGGCTGAAATACCATCGAGTGGAGCCCAGCCAACCGTGCCCTGCTGCTCAAGTGTGTAAGGGTCTAGCTGATAACCGTCGCCACACTGCCAGAAGGTGGACATGATCTTGCCCGCGTGAACCACCACGTCGGTTGAAGAAGCATCTTTAAGGTGGCCTTGGGCGCCTACCCCTTTGCGCTTTGACATACCTACGCCATTGGCAATACCCGCCCACAAGGCCTCACCGGCCTGTTGCTCGGCAACAAAGGCCTTGGTACGCACGAAGCGGTTGCGATATTCAGCCTTGCCGTCGCGGAAGGACATGCTGTGGATCATGCCGTCGCCATCGAAGGGGTGGTAGTTGCCGATAGGCTCTTGCACGGGGTTTTCAGTATTTCGGACATAGACGCCATCGATGTCGTTAGGAATCTCGCCAATGACCTCCATCTCGGTGGCGGTGTACTCGGTGAAGTTCGGGGTCCATGCACCGTTGAGGTAAGGGTGGTGACTGGGTTTTAAGGTGTGCTTAACCTTGTTCTCATGGGTGATGGGCATGTTTGATTCCTGTTGTTAAGACGGCTGGCGAGTCTGAGCAGTTGGTTTCATTATGAGACTAATCGAATATTTGTCAATACATCGTCGAGACAAAAATGTGTTGCGGTGAGGTTGCTCGAGGGCGGAGACTTGCAAGCAATTGACCGCAGCGGCGTTTATACTGGTGAAAATTATAGTCAGGAGTACAGAAAATAAATCAGTTGATCGTCAACAGTTCCATTGCCCACGGCTTGGATATTATCGGTGACCGTTGGTCGCTGCTGATTCTGCGTGATGCGTTTTTGGGGCGCTCACGCTTCGAGCAATTCCGCCGCCACAGTGGTATCAGTAAGGCGACGTTGACTCGCCGGCTTGAAGCCTTGATCACCGAGGGCGTTCTGTATAAAGGGCTTTGCGCGCAGGGGGCTAAGCGCTTTGAATACCGTCTGACGGAGAAGGGCAGCAATCTATTTTACTCATCATTGCTCGCTTGGCAGTGGGAGCTGGAGTGGGGGACGGCGCAGCAGGAAAGGGCGGACGAGCACCTGCCGCACCAGTTATTTCACCGTACTTGCCAGCACGAACTTTACCCTCAGGCGGTGTGCGGGCATTGCCGTCAGGCGTTTGGTATTGATGATGTGCAGTTGACTGTGGCGTCACCGGATGCGGCACTACAGCTCGATGTGATTAAGTCACTTAGCGGTCAGCGTCGAGTGCGTTCCTCAGTTAAAAGCGGCGAAGAGGATGTGAACCTTGCCAACATCAGCGACCTGATTGGCGATCGTTGGACTCTGTTGCTGTTGATCTCGGCATTTTTTGGTCTTAAACGCTACGACGGTTTTCTCAAACAATTAAACATAGCGTCAAATATTTTGACGGCCCGATTGAAATTTTTGGTTGAAGTGGGG
>Ga0209081_1001979_pt1 | contig 12018 bp, 10 predicted proteins | sample GOMGulsemesocosm_4_FD_184636 | JGI IMG/M metagenome (GOLD analysis project Ga0209081, IMG submission 184636) | Methane-oxidizing microbial communities from mesocosms in the Gulf of Mexico - GOM15B Gulf of Mexico (SPAdes) (version 2) | ecosystem: Environmental > Aquatic > Marine > Cold seeps... | reverse complement strand
TTTTTAAATTCTGAGTGAATTTTCGAACAAAGCAGTCTCATATTTCAATCTACTTTGTCTAAAAATACTTGAAGATTGTTTTTTAAACGAACACAGTATAAAAACAAATACTTTTTATTGGCTGCGGAAGACAGATAACTAAACAATAATGACAAAAAGTAGAAAGCGAATGAAAACAGAGCGTAAATCATCAATAAAGGAGCGCCGAAAATCGATTGATTTTTGGTTTTATCTTGCAAGAACCCTCGCCATTTTTAGCTGGCTTGCTTTTCTTGCTGCAATAAATATATCTTACTTTGTTGCGCCTGAAACTGATTATGGTGTTTTACGTTATCATAATATTGAAGTAAGGCAGTTTTGGTTAACGCCATTAACGGGGTATTTATATTTGGTTATTTGGTTTAGTGCTGCTGGAAGCTATGCATCAATGTTGATAGATAAATACCGAAGTAGAAGACATAGCGACAATACACATTACAATTTGTACTTCTTACTCGGTTTTAATCTTATGTGGTTATCTGTCATTTTACATCATGTATTAGATGCTGCTCATGTTTTATAACTGATCATTTTATAAAACAATCATCTTCATTTAATACGGTTGCTATTGCTTTGACTAATGTGCTTATTTGCTGTTTGTTAATAACAAGCGGTGGAATAATATAAATAAGTTTACCAAATGGGCGGATCCACACACCTAATTCTACAAAGCGTTTTTGTATTATTGCTACATTAACTGCTTGTAAACATTCTACCGCACCTATAGAGCCAAGTACTCTTGTATCTTTTACTCGAATATGATGTTTTAGTGGTAATAATAATATTTGTAATTGTTGTTCAATTGACTGCACTTGCTGTTGCCAGTTATTCTCAAACAATAAATCGATACTTGCATTAGCTACAGCACAAGCCAAGGCATTACCCATAAATGTGGGGCCATGCATAAAACATCCTGCTTCACCATTACTAATAGTCTCAGCTATTTCACTCGTACAAAGTGTTGCAGCTAGTGTAATGTAGCCACCAGTGAGCGTTTTACCTAAACACATAATATCAGGGCTAATATCAGCCCATTCACAAGCAAATAATTTACCGGTACGACCAAAGCCTGTAGCGATCTCATCAACAATAAATAAAACATCGTATTGATCACATAGTTTTCTACAAGCTTTTAAATATTCAGGGTGATAGAAGCGCATACCTCCCGTACCTTGAACGATAGGCTCTATAATAAACGCAGCAAGTTCGCAGTGGTGTTGTTCAAATAGTTGGCTTAGCTCTTTAATATCTTCAACTTGCCATGGCTGAGAAAATTGACAAGTAGGGGCGGGAGCAAAAATATTTTTCATCAACACTTTATCAAATATTTGATGCATACCAGTAACGGGATCACACACCGACATAGCAGCAAATGTATCACCATGATAACCATTACGAACGGTGAGCAGCTTGGTTTTATCTGCATTAGATTCAGACAAGCTGTTTTCAGTTTGTTGCTGTTTTTCTAGCCCAGCTTTACTTTGCCAATACTGCAATGCCATTTTCATCGCTACTTCAACGGCAACCGAGCCTGAATCGCTGAGAAATACTTTATCAAGACCTTGCGGCGTTAACTGAACTAACTTGCTGCATAAATCTATAGCACTCTTATGCGTTAAACCACCAAACATAACATGAGACATTTTTGTTGATTGTTCCACTAAGGCAGCATTGAGTTTTGGGTGATTATAACCATGTAATACAGACCACCATGAAGACATACCATCAACTAATGATTCTCCACTCGCTAGATTTATATGAACACCGTTAGCACTTTCGACTAAATAAGAAGGTAAGGGCGATGACATTGAAGTGTAAGGATGCCAAACATGTTCTTTGTCGAATGTTAATAATGATAATACCGAATTGCCTGTTTGTTTTTTGTTCATATGTTAACTAAAAGCTTCGTTCGTTGTTGACATCAAAGTTATGGGCGATAGACTACGCGCTAACTTAACTAGATGCAAACGAGTTCCTATGCCACAAATGATGTCACAAGCTGTTCCTCCTTCTTCTTCATTAAATTCTGACATATCAGATGTTCGTCATAATTGGACTTTAACCGAAGTTCAGGCGTTATTTTCTCTACCTTTTAATGATCTCATGTTTCAAGCTCAAACGGTGCATCGTCAAAACTTTAATGCTAATGATGTACAAGTTAGTACGTTGCTATCAATTAAGACTGGCGCATGCCCTGAAGATTGTAAATATTGCTCGCAAAGCGCTCGTAATAAAACAAATCTTGAAAAAGAGAATTTATTAGAAGTAGAAAAAGTACTTGAAGCAGCAGAAAAAGCCAAGGCTATGGGCTCAACACGTTTTTGTATGGGCGCTGCTTGGCGTAACCCAAAAGAACGTGATATGCCTATAGTATTAGATATGATTAAAGGCGTTAAAGCATTAGGAATGGAATCATGCATGACGCTAGGCATGTTAGATGAAAATCAAGCTCAACAATTACAAGATGCAGGTTTAGATTATTACAATCATAACCTTGATACATCACCAGAGCACTATAACCAAATTATTACCACCCGTACTTATCAAGACAGGTTAGACACTTTAGATAACGTACGTAGCGCAGGCATGAAAGTATGTAGCGGCGGCATTGTTGGTTTAGGTGAGAAAGCCGTTGATAGAGCGTCTTTATTAGTGCAATTAGCTAACTTACCAAAACAACCTGAAAGTGTACCGATTAATATGCTAGTAAAAGTTGAAGGCACGCCTTTAGCGGATGTTGATGATTTAGAAAGTTTTGATTTTATTCGCTGTATAGCCGTAGCACGTATAATGATGCCAAAATCGCATGTGCGCTTGTCTGCTGGTCGTTCTGCAATGAATGAACAAATGCAATCTTTATGCTTTTTAGCTGGAGCTAATTCAATATTTTACGGTTGTAAACTACTTACGGCTGAAAATCCTGAAACGGATAAAGATTTACTACTATTTAAAAAGCTAGGCATAAACACAGAAACCGTTATTGATGATAGCGCGATACAAGATAAAACACTGAAAACCTCTTTAGTAAATGAGCAAAATAAAGACTTGTTTTATGATGCAGTTCAATAGAAGTCAGATCGTATTAAGCGACGAGAATGGATAGCAACAATAGATGTCATTTAATTTTATTGAAGAGCAAATAAACACAAGAAAATTACAGTTTCGCTACAGAAAACGAGTTTGTGTGCAACAAGCACCTGTAAATTCTGAGCAGCATCCTACAATGAATAGCGCTAAAATTGTTGTTGAGGGAAAGGAATATATAAACTTTTCATCAAATGATTATTTAGGTTTAAATAATCACCAACAAATCAACAAAGCGATGCAAGAAGGAATTGATAAATTTGGTTTATGTTCAAGCTCTTCAAGTTTAGTTACTGGCTTCAATTTTGCTCACCGAGCCTTAGAAGATAAAATATGTGAATGGTTGAACAAGCCTAAATGTTTATTATTTTCTAGTGGCTTTACTGCTAATGTCGCCTTGTTTCAAACACTCGGTAAAGAGACTGAAGAGTGTAGCCATTTTTTTCTTGATAAACTATCCCATGCTTCTATGCTTGACGGTGCTTTTTCAAGTAAAGCAAAAGTAAAACGCTTTGCTCATAATAATACGGCACAATTATCACAATTGCTGTCTCAGTGTCGCTCTACCAACAAACTAATTGCCTCTGAAGGTGTATTTAGTATGGATGGTGATCAAGCTAAGTTAGTTGATCTTGCTAATTTAGCGAAAGAACATAAAGCTTGGCTTTACCTAGATGATGCACACAGCATTGGTGTTATTGGTGAACAAGGTCAAGGCAGTGTGAGTTTATTAAATCAAAATAAAAGTGAAAATAGCCAAACAAATATCATCATGGCAACTTTCGGAAAAGCGATAGCAACTAGTGGTGCTTTTTTAGCATGTGATGAAAATTTACACGACTATTTAATAAACTTTGCTAGGCATTATATTTATTCAACCGCAATTTCTCCTGCACTTGCTTGGGCAACAATGAAAAGCATTGAGCTTATTCAGCAAGAGCAATGGCGTCGAGATAAAGTGATTGAGTTAAGTGAACTCTTAATGGAATTACTCGACAAAAGTATTGATATTATTCCTTCAGCGTCATCAATTCATGCAATACTCATTGGTGATGAACAAAAAGCACTAAATGTTAGTGAACAATTAAAAAAACAAGGGATTTGGCTAACGGCCATTCGTCCACCAACAGTTGCTATTGGCAGCTCAAGGTTACGCGTAACCATTTGCGCCAATCATAACCACAATAATATCAAGCACCTAGCTAACTGCTTAAACGAGGCGCTCATTTAGATGACAACAACTAGAATACTTCAATTAAACCAAGCAAAAATCGCGACAAGTTTTGGTTCAGCTAGTAAATCGTATGATGTATCAGCAAGATTACAACGCTTTTCGGGTAAACATTTAATGCCTTGGCTGCCTAGTCAAAATGATCTATGTGTGCTCGATTTAGGTTCAGGTACAGGTTTTTTTACTGACTTGTTAGCCTCCTCTTATAAGCAAGTTATTGGCTTAGATTTATCTAAAGAAATGCTCAAATTTGCTAAAGAAAGCAGAAATAAAGACATTTTTTGGCTTGAGGGTGATGCTCATAAAATACCACTTCAAGATGAAAGTATTGATTTTATCTATTCAAATTTAGTCATTCAATGGTGTGAGCCACTTGATGTAGCCATTAAGGAAATGTTGCGGGTATTAAAGCCTGGCGGTTTGATTATATTTACAACCTTAGTTGACGGAACCTTGCATGAACTAAAATCATCATGGCGACAAGTTGATGACGATCAACACGTAATTGACTTTAAAACAGAAACGCAATTAACAGAGTATTTTAATACAAAAGATTCTAATGTTTTAGAGCATAAATGCCAAGATATTGTGCTTGAATACCAAAACGTTATACACCTAGCTAGAGAACTTAAAGGTTTAGGTGCTAACCATTTACCTCAGAAAAAAAATAGAGGCTTATCAGGTAAAGATAAATGGTTTGCCATGACCGAGCATTATCAAGATTTTCTTGAACCTAGCGGTATTTATCCAGCAACCTATCGTTTGTATTCTGGCCTTGTTGCTAAGTTAGATCATTAAGGTAAGAGGATTAGGATGAAAAATTTATTTATCACAGCAACGGATACCGATGCAGGAAAAACCTTTGTGGCTTGTGCGTTAACACATGCGCTAGTCATGGCTAACAACAAAGTTGCTGTCTATAAACCTGTTGCAGCAGGTTGTCAGCAAGTAGGGACATTATTGGTTAATGAAGATGCAAAACTGTTAAGTGAATTTGCTAATTGTGAACAACGTATTAGTGAAGTAAATCCCATCGCATTAATTGATGCTATCGCACCACACATAGCTGCTGATAGAGTTAATCGAACAATATCGCTAGAAGAAGTAACATTAGGCTTTACTCAAGTTTTATCACTAAAAGCAGATGTTAATATTACTGAAGGTGCAGGGGGCTGGCGACTACCGTTAAACGTTACTTCAACTAAACCCACTTTTTTGTCTGACTTTGCCATTGACACAACACAAGATGTAATTTTAATTGTTAATATGAAATTGGGCTGTTTGAACCATGCCTTACTTAGCTATCAAGCTATTGTAGCAGATGGTTTAAATTGTATTGCATGGATTGCTAATAGTGCCAGCGAAGAATCAATGTTAAATTTTGATGAAAACATTGCTAGTCTTGAGCAACTTTTGCCGATGCCAAAAATGGCACAACTTAGTTTTTATGACGATCCCACGTTAAGTTTACATGACAAAATTTGTGTTGCCGCCAATGAAATAGACTTAACATTATTATCTCTCGACTGAGCTAAATACCATCCTCTTACATACCTATAAATATAAAAACCCAACCTACACATTATTTTTCTAACTCTACTAAACAAGCACTAGCGATAAAGCCTGAACGGGTTTTATACGCAGAGCTTTTATTTACTCGTTCATCTATTTGTTTAATTAGCAGTTCAGGTAGCGTGACATTAATTTTGTGACTTTTTCCTAAATACGCAGTTATATCAATATCTACTATTGCCCAAAAAGCGTGAGTATAGGTATGCGGATTTGCCAAGGCATATTCTGTTCTTAATTTTTCGATAGCTACCGCCGATGGAATTCTCTCTCCATATTCAGCCAAAATTTCTAAGTGCGATTTTATACTTTGACTTATTTTTTCTAGCCCTAAATCGATTGTTTCTACCGTTAAACTACAACCTGGAAGGTCAGGTACTACAACGTGATATAACGCTTCATTTTGCTCTTTATTAAAAATAATTGCGTACTTCATATTTCACCTTTAAATCATATTTATTCAGCTAACTCATTATAACCCTAACACCCCTAAATACAAATAAACAAACAACCCCAGCAACCCTTACTAATGCTTACCATATAACTCCGATGACCCTACTCGGTATCAATATGGTAACCCTGATAACTCTTTGTGTAATTATGTGAATACTCACTTCTTATTAGAGGCTTAAATTTGTCAATTATTAGTTCAATTTAGGAATTGATCATTGGTTCTGTTTTTTGAAAGTTATTTGAAAATTAATAATATCTCTAGAGTTACTTTATTTATTGGAAGATCACAAAATGATCATTATAATAAAGTGTGATCTCGTACTTTTTAGTAACCAATTAAGCGCTAGTTGGCTAACTAAAGATCAAAAATATATTTATAATCATTGAACAAATTTCAATGATTACTGACAAATGTTCGATTAGGAATATTTATGAAAGAACTTATTGATACAACCCCTGATTTATTAATTACTGTGGTAGGAATCGGTGGTTGCGGTTGTAATACCGTCAACATGTTATACGAAAATAATTTGGCAGATAAAGTAAATCTCATTGCGATTAATACCGATCTTGCCGCGCTAAACTCACTACAAGTTGAAAACAAAATACTCATCGGTGAAGATTTAACTAAAGGTTATGGTGCAGGCTCTAACCCTGAAGTAGGCTTACAAGCAGCACAAGAGAGTAAAGAGCTTTTAACGAATGCTTTAACGGGAAGTGATATTGTTATCATTACCGCTGGGTTTGGTGGTGGCACTGGCACAGGAGCAAGCCCTTTAGTGGCCAAAATTGCTAGAGAGTTAAATATTAATTGTTTAGCGATAGTCACCTTACCTTTTGAGTCAGAAGGTAAGCTGAGAATGGATTTTGCTTTGCAAGGTATTAATGAAATTAAAGAACCCATTCATGCGTACATTACACTTTCTAACGATTTGTTATTAGAAGGCTTAGGAGAAAGTGTTGGTTTGTTTTCAGCTTTCAATCAAAGTAATGATGTATTAAAAAACTTACTCGTTTCATTAGCGCAAATGCTAACGGAAACAGGTTACGTTAACGTTGATAAAAATGATTTTTCTAGCATTCTTTCATATGAAGGTGAATCTATATTAGGTGTAGGAAAAGCGGATACAGAAGAGCTTGCTTTTGATGCTTTAGATCAAGCACTGAATAACCCGTTGGTTTCTATTGCTAAAATTGATACTGCCAAAGGGATTATTTTTCAATTATTCTGTAAAACAGAGCCAAAACTATCAACGTACAATGGTTTAATTAATCAAATAAGAGAAAAAATATCTAATAAATCGGTACTTATTGTACCTGGTGTAACATTAGACCCAAATTTATTATCAGAAATTGAAATTTTAATTGTAGCGTCTGGCATAGACGAAGCAGCACAAAGTAATAATGATATTGACCTAAGCCTAAAAAATGAAGCTGCTTTACAAAACTCATGTAAGGACAATGATTACATTGATGAAGAATTAACTTTTGTCGACTCTGAATCAAATTACTCTGACATTCCTGCAATTACTCGCAAACTTATGGCATTGCGAGCACAGCAATAACAATGAAATGTTATAAATTGCTTAAGCGTCTGAAACGAACATATTGAGGTGACTTGGTTAGATGTCAAAACCGAATAAAAAAGGCCCAACTAAAACAGTAGATGTTTTTTGCAAGGCATGTAATGCGCAATTATTTAAATATCGTAAAGGCGGAAAGGGCGCATTGGTAAAATGTTTTAAAGAACGTATAAGTCAAAACTTTACGCAAGTTGACTGTACGTGCCCAAAATGTGGAAAAATATTTGCCCGTGACACTTTAGTTAAAGGTACTCCCACCTTCAAAATGATTGGTGGCAAAGTTTGGTTTAAGTAAACTTATCTTCTTACCGTATTGGAACATGCAGATCTGTAGGTCGACACGAGTGTAACGAGGCTCGACAGCGAAGTTCACCATAAGAAAAAATATTAAAGCCATATCACTGATAAAGAATCATTATATGTTCATTATTAATAAATAAGGGAAGATTACTGTTTTTTTACATAAGTAACTTAGTTATAATTTTGTTAGTTATTATTTTATATTCATCTCAATATTGCTGCCAAGTTATCGCCAAGCAAATACACTAACACCATAATGAAATAACCAATGAAAAAAAACACTTTCTCTGCTCAACTACTTAAAAACTCGTTTACTACTAATGAATGGAAAAAAGGGCAAAGGTTAATTAAGAGTAACTGTGTTATTGCTTGTGCACTTGATGATAATACGATTCGTGGTGTTGTTCGAAGTGAACGTAATAAAAGCGACAGTTATATGGTGCGTATTGAATTAGAGCAGGACGTTAATATTGCCGACTCTATTTGTAATTGTTTTGTTGGCTACGACTGTAAACATGGTGCTGCATTAGCACAATATTATATTAATGATGCCTCTTTCTCTGCTGACTCTCATGTGGCAATCCAAACAAATACCCAAATAAATAAAAGTACAACCACAAAAACAGAAAAAAATAGCATGCTCAAAAGCGACTCTAATCGAATTATCAATACTTGGTTAGATCAATTTCAAGGTAATAAACCACCTTCCTTTGCTGGAAATAAAGCATTTTTGTATTTTATTCGACATAACCACCATAATAAGCGAGATTATTTGTCGGTAGATATTAAATCATCTCGCGAGAAAAAAAATGGTGGCTGGAGTAAATCACTCAGCAATGAATATATATCAACGTCTTTGATTGCTAACGAACTTGCCAAACAAGAAGATATAAAAGCGCTTACTGGCATAGTAAGATCAGATAATAATTATCGACATAACATCACAACCTTTGACTTATTTACTGATGTTATTAACACTCAGCGTTGTTATTGGAATACAAACTATCATCTTGACCATCCTATACAGTTGGGCGAGCCAATAACAGCAGTTTGGCAATGGCTTGAAGTGGAAGAAGGCTTACAAACCTTAAAGTTAATTTTAGATAACCCTTCAGAAGATATTGAAATAATTAAAGCACAGCCGCTTTGTTACTATCATAGCAAAAACAATATGATAGGAAGAATAGATACCAATACTCAATGCGACTTTGAGGCTGATTTATTAGAAGCGCCGTTAATAAATGAAGAACAATTGCCTTGGATGATGAGCAAGTTAAAATTGTTTCTTGGCAAAAAGGTTAAAACCTTACCTGAGCCAACACTAGCAACAGCAATTGAATTAGCAACACCCACTATTCATTTACACTTTACAACACCTAAAACTGATCAACCACAAATGGGTAATGTTACAGTTACCTTTAGTTATCAAAATAACTTTATTAGTTATTACAACAATAGCGCAACCTTCACATGCCAGCATACGGGCATTAAAATACACCGAAACCAAGCGTTAGAATTTGAGACTCTTACATTATTCAAAAGTCATCAGTTTATTGAAATTTCAGGTCGAAGCCACTATAACCAAAAGCCTGATTTATTATTAATGTTGCAAGGACGTCATCATTGGCATCAATTTTTACATCAAACGTTACCAGAATTAAAAGCACAAGGTTGGCAGGTCAATTTTGATGATAACTTTTATTACAAAGAGCTAGTAACTAATAATATTTTTGAAGCGGAAATAATTCAACAAGATGATAGCCATGATTTTTTCTCTTTAGGATTAAATTTAGAAATTGACGGCAAAAAAATGCCTGCTTTTCCTATTTTATATAGTGCCATTGAGCAATTACCTAAATCGATGTTAACTCAAAGAGATAACAATAACGCGTTACCCAAAGATCTGCCTATTTATGTTGATCTTGACGAAGGTGAGTTTATCGCTTTAAGTTATCACAGCATTAAACCCTTACTTGATCAATTTGTTGAACTATTTATGCCTGGCGCAATAAATAAAGATGGCTCCTTAGAAATATCACGGTTTAATTCTCACCAAATATTAACGGCATTAGATGATCAAGGCGTAATGGCTAGCGGTGCTAAAAAACTCAGAAAACTGGCGGATAAATTAAAAAACTTTACCCAAATAAAGGCCATTACACCACCTGAAGGCTTAAATGCTCAATTAAGAGAATACCAACAACAAGGTGTAAATTGGTTGCAATTTTTACGCGAATATCAACTTAATGGTATTCTGGCTGACGACATGGGTTTAGGTAAAACCATTCAAGCGCTTACACATTTATTAGTTGAAAAACAGCAAGGGCGCTTAACAAAGCCTGTATTAATTGTTGCACCAACCAGTGTTATTTTTAACTGGGCTAATGAAATAGAAAAATTCACACCACAGCTTTCATACCAAGTATTACATGGCATAAAACGTAAAGCGTTTCTTGATGAAAACACGTTAAACAATACTGACATTATTATCACCAGTTACGCCTTAATTGTCAGAGATCTCGAATTTTACCAAGAACAAAAATTTTATTACCTTATTTTAGATGAAGCCCATTACATCAAAAATACTAAAACCAAATTATATAAAGCTTTTTTAGATTTAAAAGCACAACACAAACTTTGCTTAACAGGCACACCGATGGAAAATCATTTAGGTGAGTTTTGGGCGCAATTTAACTTTTTACTTCCTGGTTTTTTAGGCGGACAAAAACAATTTACCAAACTCTTTAGAACACCCATTGAAAAACACGGGGAGCAAGAAAGAAAAGCGTTGTTAAACCAACGAATCAAACCTTTTATATTGCGAAGAACCAAAGAAAAAATAGCCAAAGAGCTACCGGCTAAAACAGAAATAATTCAAAAGTTACGTATTGAAGGTAAACAAGCTGAACTATACGAAACCGTTAGATTAGCCATGGACGAACGCCTAAAAGATGTTATCGCTTCAAAAGGGTTAAAACGAAGTCAAATTGAAATTCTTGATGCTTTATTAAAGTTAAGGCAAGTGTGTAATCATCCTAAATTACTCAAATTAAAAGGAGCTAAAAACATTAATCAATCAGCTAAACTTGATTATTTAATGGACACCTTACCAGAGCAAATAGAAGAAGGGCGTAGAGTATTAATTTTTTCACAATTTACCAGCATGTTAGCGCTAATAGAAGACGCCTTAACAGAAGAAAATATTGACTATGTAAAACTCACTGGCTCCACAACCAACAGGCAAGCAGTTGTTGATAAATTTCAGCAAGGAGACGTTCCTGTTTTTTTAATTAGTCTACGTGCTGGTGGTGTTGGCTTAAACTTAACTGCTGCTGATACCGTTATTCATTTTGACCCATGGTGGAATCCCGCGGTAGAAAACCAAGCAACCGATCGTGCCCATAGAATCGGACAAGATAAACCTGTTTTTGTTTATAAACTCATTATTGAAAATTCAATAGAAGAAAAGATACAACAAATTCAACAAAACAAAGCGGAGCTTGCCAAAGCTTTATTGTCTGAAGAGGTTAGCGATACTAAATTAACCTTAACCGATGATGTGCTCAGCACATTATTATCGCCATTGAATTGATGTAGTAAATTTTATTCTGTAGGTTGACCTGAACGCAGTGAAGCTCAACAAAACTAATATCATAACGCGCTTATTATCGCACCTTATTTTTATCGCGCCTCATTTCGCTCATTAACAAAATAAGGTAAGGTTTTACGGCACAAAAAAAGACGCCCTAGGACGTCTTT
>Ga0209081_1001978_pt1 | contig 12020 bp, 7 predicted proteins | sample GOMGulsemesocosm_4_FD_184636 | JGI IMG/M metagenome (GOLD analysis project Ga0209081, IMG submission 184636) | Methane-oxidizing microbial communities from mesocosms in the Gulf of Mexico - GOM15B Gulf of Mexico (SPAdes) (version 2) | ecosystem: Environmental > Aquatic > Marine > Cold seeps... | reverse complement strand
GCCATTGAAGTGTGGGAAAGTCGAGAAGCCTATGAGAAATATTTCGCCTGGCGCACCGAGACCGGCGTTATCGGTCAGTTGGCGGAGTGGGTAACGGCTGAGCCTTCAATTCGCTACTTTGATAAAAAAGCGTAGATAAAAAGCATAAGCGGCTATCAACAAGAATTGATAGCCGTTAGTTTTTTGTTTGAGATCTTTATTTTTCTTCGACGGCTTTTAAAATATCACGCCAGCTGAGAATGCCAACGGGCTTTTGATACCTGTCGATAACAGGGATGCATGAAATAGCGCGGCTGTTAAACAGGTTGATTGCACTTTGAGTGGTCGCGCCAGGGTGCAGAGTGGTGGGGTTTCTGCTCATGATTTGATGTGCTCTATTCATGGTTGCAGAGTCCCTACTCGTTTCTGAAGGGGTGTCAATATGAGGGCTGATAGCTTTAAGCAAATCCCGGTCAGAAATTATGCCAATAAGTTTATCGTCACTAGCGACGAGCAGGTGATGGAAGTTGGTGCATATCAAAAATATGCTTAATAACTTGAAGAGAGTCGTCTATTTCGACGGAAACGACAGTGGCGGTCATTAAACTATCTATTGTGGACATGATTGTCGTCGCTTGATTTGTTGTGGTGTTTTTCCCAGATGATTAACTGATCTACGGGTAGTGGTTTGGATATTAAGTAACCCTGGGCAATATCACAGCCCATTTCGGCAAGTTTATTCCAGACTTCCTGGGTTTCAATGCCTTCAGCAACGGTCGTCATATTGAATTCATTGGCTAATATTGTGCAAACTCGAACGATTGAGTTTGCCTCTTGATCATCTACCATACGGCTGACAAAGTGTTGGTCGATTTTTAGTTCGGAGAAAGGGGATTGGTAGAGTTTTTTCAAGGATGAATCGCCAGTCCCAAAATCATCAATGGATAGTGAAAACCCCTTCATTCTAAGGCGATTAAAAATATCTAAAGCCATAGATGTGTCTGTGATCATTTCTGACTCAGTTAATTCTAAAGTAAATTGTTCGGGTTCAAGGTTGTGAGCTTTTAGTAAAACATCGAGCCTTTCCGGGAATCTCAAATCAATAATATTTTGGGCTGAAATGTTGATTGAAATAGAGACCTCAATGCCAGCCGCTATGAGTTTGCTGAGGGCTTTGATTGATTCAAAAATAACAGCTTGCGTCAGCTCGTCCATTAGCTCATTTTTTTCAACTAAGGGGATAATCTGATCTGGAAAAATAAGACCTCTAACGGGGTGTTGCCAGCGAACAAGAGCCTCAACACCACAAAGAGAACCATCTGAAAATTTAACTTGAGGCTGCAGATGAACGATAAATTCTTGTTGTTCCAGGCCTCGTTTTAATTCAGCAAGAGTAATTTCATTATTGCTATCAATATTCCTGGAGTCGTTTCCTGGGTCGGATTGGCGAGAACAGGGTGTTAAGTTAGCAAGATTAGACTTGATGAAAGCTGCAGTTTTAGCATTGAAAGTTTTTTTAATAACTTGTATAAATGTATCAATATCTACCGGTTTATTTAAGGTGTCTGCAACATGAAGTTTCCGCGACTCAGCGAATTGCCGAGCAGATTGTAGAACCCTTTCATCAAAGCCACTAATGAGAATAAAGGTGGGTGCTACCCCTCGATTCGCTAATTCCCTCATAACTTCAATACCGTCTTTATCGGGCATATTGAGGTCCAGGAGAATGATGTCGTGGTTAGAAATTGAAGCATGAAGAAACTCGACACTAGAGTTGTACTCTGTAGCGTTGAAGCCAGCCTCTTTAGTCATTGCTTTCAAAAGCGTAACAAATACGCTGTCATCATCGACTAAATGAATGTGACAATAGTGAGCGGTTGTAAAAGGTCCAATACTTTCTATTGCCAGTTGAATGCTCTCAAGATGCATCCGGGTATGGGGTTCAACACGTTTGTCAGTACCATTGATGTGTTCAATGAACCAGTCTTTTAAAAAAAGTACAAATTGTTGTGGGTTCTGTTCGTTATTTTGTACGAGTACTATTTGTTCTTTCAGGTTCTTGATTAATTCGTGGTGAATATCGCGATGTCTAACGAGGTGGGGGTAGGGAGTGGCTTCCATAAGCGCTTCTTCGCGCGCGAAATGCACTTCCGTGTAGTTGAGAAGGTTGGCCATCATACCGTTAAGATCAGAGGTATCAGTCTGAGTCTGACTTATCCAGTAGGCATCCTGGAAAATCTGAAATAGGGATTTATGATCGCTGTCGATTTCATCCACGCCCGTACTAAGGTCGTCAGACCAGAAAGAAATAACGTGCTCATTCATGATTGTTCTCGCTATGACTGTTGTTCTGGCTCTTGTTCAGTAACTCCTGTAGTCGATCAAGTAACTCTTCTACAGAATACGGCTTGGCTATCATGTTGTTGGCAAGTGGTAGATCAGTATCATCAATTGGCTGGTCGTAAGCGAAGCCACTAACTAATTGAATTATTATGCCTGGGTGGCGTAACTTAATTTCATGAGCGAGAGTAAACCCGTCCATGTTAGGCATTACTACATCACTTAAAACCAGCGCAATATTATTATTTTCCGCAAGGGTGGCAAGGGCTTGCGCTCCATCATTTGCAGTGAAAACAGTGTAACCCGCATCCTGCAAGATTTGTCGGCAAAGCTCTCGCAAAGCAGGCTCATCATCGACAACGAGAATTGTCTCATTTCCAGTAACTGCTCTATGCTTAGTTATACTTGGTGACGGTAGTGCTGGGCGATCATTGTACTGATACCGTGGGAAATAGAGATCGAACTGTGTGCCTTTACCAAGCTCTGATGTTACAGAGATGGCGCCACCTGAACGACGAATAAACCCGTAGACCTGGCTTAAGCCGAGACCATTGCCGTCTTGCCCCTTGGTGCTAAAAAAAGGCTCGAATATTTTTTCAAGATTATCCTGTTCGATGCCACTTCCAGTGTCATTAATAGATAGCTTGATATATTGGTTTTCGGCCAGATTAAGACTGGCGGCCATTGAAGGAGAAAGATAAATATTTTCAGAGTGTACTGTTAGGGATCCTCCGGTTGGCATAGCATGCTTCGCATTAATGAGAAGATTGAGAATTGCATCTTCAAATTCGCTTTTGTCAATCCAGGCAAACCATTGTTTGTCGCTAAGCGCAAACTCTGTTTGTATAGAAGAGGTAAGGGATGCAGTTACAGTGCCTTTCATGCTAATGAGCGTTTGATTTATGTCGACGGGCTCAGCCTGAGTGCTTTCAGGGTTTGACAAGTGCAGCATTTTTTTGGTGAGTTTTTGACCTCGATTGGCAGAGCGGATAATCTCATCAACAAACTCTGAAGCTTCCTCTATATTACCGTACCTGCGTTTTAATAGGCCTGCATAGCCAATGATAACGCCCAGCATATTATTATAATCGTGAGAAATACCAGCGACTACCTGGCTTAAAGCCTGCATTTTTTGATGGCGAACAAGGTGCCTTTCAGCATTCTTTCTTGTACTTACATTCGTGGCCTCTACGATGAGAGCAGAGATCTTGCCCTGGTCGTTCATTACAGGGTGAATACTATAATCGATCCATAGTTTACCTGCTGAAGTGGTAATCTCAATTTCTTTGCTAACCTGTTTGTTTTGTGCAGCTTGTAGGCAGTCACTCTTAATTTGATCCTGTAGATAATCATTACCGAAAAGCCAGGGCGATTGTGAGAGATGTAGTCCCAGGATGTTAGATGGTGGTGTATTTACAATCTGGAGGGCAGCTTTATTAGAAAAAGTTACTGTACCGTCAGGCTTTAATATGACCAGCATGGTTAGCATGCCGTCTAGCAATTGTTGTAAATACTGTTGGTTGATTTGTTCTGCAAGTTCAAGCCTGTGTTGTTCGGTAACATCTGTGATCAGAGATGAGACGCCGATCAATTTACTATCCTGGTCAATTAATGGCGTGCAATGCCAGTTACAGATAACAGGTTTACCTTCCTTGTCTTTATGCTCGATAGTGTTGGTTTGTGCGATACATCGTGTTGTAACTTCTTTCCATATCTGATCAAAATTAGTGCCTTGTAAAAAAACTCTTAAATCAGTGCTGGAATTTTCGCCAATTAGATCCTCTTTTGACAGCCCGAATATCTTTTCAGCAGCTGGATTTATATCGATACATTTAAAATCAGGGTTCCACTCAACCATCCCGAGTGGAGACTCTTTCCAGTGTAGCGAGGACCTGTAAAGTTCGTTTCTGAGATTTTTTCTCAAACGATATTGTTCGCTGACGTCGTTGAATATCAGCACCATGCCGTGTATGGCACCGTCATCATTTTTAATAGCAGCGGCTGAATCAGCGATATGGTATTCGCTGCCGTTTTTTGAAATAAGTGTTGTATGGTTGCTGAGATAAACTGTTTCACCAGTAGTTAGAACCTTTTCGATAGGATTCTCTATTGGCCTGCGAGTTGAAGCATCTATTATCGAGAATATTTTTGTGACTGACTGACCTCGGCATTCGTCAAGAAGGTAGCCAGTCAGTTGCTCGGCAACAGGGTTTAAGCGTGTAATATTACCTTCATTGTCAGTGGTGATAACGGCATCGCCAATACTTTGTAGGGTAATCGAAAGGTTTTGCTCGCTTTGCCGCAAGCGTAGATGTTCATTTTGAACGGCATGTGTCATGTCGTTAAATGCCTGGCCCAAACGGCTTATTTCGTCATTGCCGCTTATTTTTATTGGAAAACCACTGCCGGTTTCCAATATGTATTCGGTCGACTTGGCAATCACTTTTAGTCTTCGGCTTATGCGGTAATGAAAATAGGCAGCAGAGAGTAGGCTGGCGAGTGCTAATAGAAATACTGCCGGAAAGGTTAATTGACGAATTAGTATCTGATTTTCTTTATCAAATCTAGCCAAATCGTAGTGAATTAAAATTGCACCAATATTATCAGATCGCAGTGAATGTTTTGATGTGTGCCCTAGTATGATTGGCGATATACCATATAGAGAGTCTTCTGTTGGCGACAGCCATGTTTTATTTTCTGGGTATGTCTTTATTGTTTGAAGGTATTCCTCTATATGGTTTATAAGGCCTGGGCTTGCAGAATGATGCTTGAGGCTTGTAATGTTATTAATATATTTGTCAATAAGTGCTATGCGAGTAGAGGCTAATATTTTAGTGTTACTGTCGATAAGAAACACACCATCAACATTCCTTCCGGCACCCAGTAAGGCAATAGTTTTTTGTATTTGTTTGTTTTTATCATTTTCTGAAAAATACTGTAGTGTTTCCTGTAAGCCAATTAAGTCTGATTGGATGTCAGCTGTTTTCCCGTCGATATACTGTTGTTTAACCCAGGTTGATGAGATATAAAAAAATATCATACTTTGCAGTATGAAAGCCCCGATAATAAACAATGTAATATTTAGACCGATAAAGCGCTTTGTCGGCTGTTTATTCGTCATGAGAGTACTGCTTTTGTTCATAATTTAATATAGAGCCTGCAAATAGTGTTGATGGCTCTATGCTTGTTTTCAAAAGACCCTCGGATTGCATGATATTATTTATTTTTACTATTGTGTCGAGCAACTCAGGTTGACCCTGACCTGTTAAGAGTCTTTCGTTATCTTCCCTTCCAGGTAAAATGAGGCCCTTGTAGGACATTAAGGTGTCGTCAGTGTTAAGCCTCATTCGGACACCTAATATCTCTGCCGATTTGCGAGGCTGAGAGTGGAATAATTCTATGCTTTTAAACCAGCTGTCGATCAGGTATTGAACATTGTCGGGGTGTTTGTCCAAATATGTAGTTCTGACAATCAGCACATCTATAATTTCATTCGATATTTGGCTGCTGTCAAATAGAAGGTTGCCGCCATTATCGAGCAGTTTTTTCAGGGCTGGTTGAAATGTAACCACCGCTGTTACTTTCTTCTGAGTAAATGCCTCCTCATGCTGATGAATGTCTAAAGGGATAATCTTTATGTCTGTTTTCTTGAGGTTGATACTTTCCAGAGCTCGGCTAATAACATAGGCTCCCAGGGCGTTATTCTCTACCCCAACCACTTTGCCTTTTATATCCTGGAGATTGGTAATATCGGATTGACCAACTATGCCGTCCGCACCATTTGATATGTCCATTACCAGAACAATTTTAAACTCAGTGCCAGTTTCTGCCAGCGCAATAGCTTCATCAATCGTCAGCGCTGCTGCGTCTATTAATTTGTTGCGAAAAGCCTGCATGACCTGAGTTGATGAGCTCAGTTCAACTAAATGTACCCTGTCGTCTTCTAGCGCTCCATTGTGCCTTGCTAAATAAAGGGGCTCATAGCCCGGCCAGATATTGGTGCCCAAACGTAAGGTTGGTGTGTGTTTATCTGTACAGCTAATAACAAAACATAAAATAAGTAGCCATGAGTGGCCGGTGAAATATCTACACACTTTGCTAAAACCTCTCGATACGACATGGCCTGGCGATATTTTATGTTCTTAAACAACAATTCCCTGATTCTTAAAGTACTCGCCGTATTTAAGATCTTCTCCCAGGATATGCCCCTTTAACCAGTCGGTGAGAAATACGACAACTTCAATCATATTTACATGGGTTCCACTTTCTATATTTTCGATGACCTGCGTCACCTGTGCCAGCAAGTCGGTGTGGGCCCGTTTTTGGCTGGCAAATTCGGGATAGGCGTGGCGCTTCATTAGCCTCTCTTCCTCGGCAAAATGATGGGTTGTGAAGGCTGCAAGATCTTTTAAAATGGGCAGGGTTTGCTCCTGCTTTGCGCCCTTAGAGACCTTGTTGTGAATGTCGTTGCAGTAATCAAATATCTTACTGTGTTCTGCATCCATGTCGTCGACTAATACACTCCACTGAGGGCCAAAGCGAAACAGGCCTGTCTCTGATGTGTCGATATCGGCGAGTATGGGATCGAGCTGGTAATCTTTAAATAGTATTGAAATATCCTCACCTCTGGATTGCAAGGTCACAATGTCGGCGAAATTCTTAGTGGCATCACCCAGCATAGTTTCATTATCGACGGCCATGGTCTCCATGAATTCGATAACCTTTGTTGTCATGTTGACGGATGTTGAAAGGTTTTCATTCATTTCATTAATAGCGAGGGAGCCCTCGTTTACATTGATATTCATGTCGCCTAAACCATCTGTGGCAGCACCCAGTGTGTCGGAAATACTATTGGTGGCCAGGGATTGCTCTTCAGCGGCGGCGGCAATAGTCGCGACGACTTCGTTGACTTCGAGGATCACACTGCTGACGTTTTTGATGGAGCCGAGTGTTGAGCCAATAGCCGCTTGAATGATGTCGATTTTCTGTTTGATATCGGCGTTGGCCAAAGTGGTTTGTGATGCCAGTTCTTTTACTTCACTAGCGACCACGGCAAAACCACGACCGGCGTCTCCGGCGCGAGCGGCTTCAATGGTGGCATTGAGTGCCAGCAACTTGGTTTGGTCTGAGACTTCGCTAATGGTGTTAGTGACTTTGCTGATTTCTTCGGCAGCGGCTTTGAGGTGTTCAAACTCGTCGGTAGCCAGCCGGGTATTGGTCACGGCTTTAGCGGTAATCGAGCGTGCTTTTTCGGTGTTAGTTGCAATTTCCTGAGCAGCGGATGTTAATTCGGTGGTGGTGTTAGCAATGATGTCCAGGCTTGATTGAGATTGTGTGGCATTCTCTGCGATAGAGCTGACATTAACTGAAATTTCTTCTGCAGCGGCAGCTACGGTGGTTAAACGGTTGCGGGTTTCTCTTGCATCGGCCAGTTCCTCGCTAATGTCTTTAGTGGCTGCTGCGACCGATTTATTACAATTTTCGCTGAGTGTTGCCGCACTGGCGTTGAGTTCTTTAATCAGAACTTCAGATTGGCCAATAGTAGAGCCGAGCAAGAGCCGAATTTTTTCGATGCACTCGCCGCTGCGGGATTCGATCAGCGCGGTAGGAGGGCTGAAGTCTCCCGCTGCGAGACGTTCGAGCAGAGCCAATGTGGCAGCATCGACCACCTCCTCATTACTTTGTGCGCCCTCGAGCTTATCGGTATTTATCGAGTGAAGTGAGGTTGTTTCAGGCGAGTGTTGCACTGCGGGCTTGTTTGAGCTTTCGTCCGTGGCGCGCTTTTTAAAAGGTGATGTTAGGTTCATTACTTTGCCTCAGATGGTAAGCCTGGTTTTTTGGGCTTTGTGCTCATGATCGATGGTGAAATGGGTGCCGTAATCGATTGTATAAGTATAGGTGGGATTTTCTTGTCTATAATAATTATCATTGATAGGGTGCGGCAGTCCCCCTCCCGGAAAACTGTGATGCGCCGCACGGTTTTCCGGGCTGCTTGAACTGATGATGATTTAGATCAATCGGTAACCTTATGAAATAAAAGGTTATTGTTGCCCTTTTTAGTAATAGGACTGGAGCTGCTACGTGGCGTGGTGGCGATCGAAAAAGGGCCTGGCATGCAGGATTTTGCTTGAAATAAATGTAAAGTTCGAATTAGTTGTTGCTGGCATTCCTGGTCTATTGCCCGGCATGCTAACTTGTGATGACTGTGTTGATGTCTATGCTCATTAGAGTCAGGGCGACCCCAGGTGTAGCGTTGCCATTGACTTATGGGAGCGCAGAGAAATCGACGAAAAGTATTTCGTCTGGTGCGGCGATCTTGGTGTAATGGCTTATGTTGGCGGGGAGGGTGACGACGGAACCTTCAGCTTAATGCTTTGGCAAGAATGTGTAGAGCAAAGCTAAGATATTACGACATCAGCTTACACCGGCTCATATCAGGGGCGGCAGTAAATGTCTAAAAAGGGGCGGATAATCTCTACCCCTTTTTATTCGAAATTTTAATCTTTCAGGGGGCACGTTTTAATACCCAATAGGGTATAGGCAGGGCAGTATCCAAAAACGCCTGTAAGCAGAGGCAGCAGGCCTACCCAACCCCAGGGGGTTTGAGGGCCGATAAAAACAGTTGCCAACAGGCCGAGTCCTACAACGACCCGTAACGTACGATCGAGATTACCTTCATTTGCTTTCATACTTGCTCCATGTGCTGCTTTAGTTAAGTTAAACCACGCAAGCATTGTGCGTGTATCGGGGGCTGTTGTTCAGTGACATTGTCACTGAGGGTGAAAATTATTAGCAGAAAAATCCTTCTGACAGATTTTTAAGGGGGGTGTGTTGGTGAATGAGAATTTTCCCCCGTGTCGTTTCGATCCAGCCTTCGTTTTCAAACTTACGTAATTGGCGGCTAATAACTTCTCGAGCTGTGCCGACCTCTGTAGCTAACTCTTCATGGGTGGTATTTACTACCCGATTGTTTGTACAAAGTTGAAGAAGATGGCGGGCCAGGCGGACATCGAGCCTTTCCATAGCGAGTTCACTGACGAGCTCTATTAAGCAGCCGATACGCCTGGATAGATCATCCATAAGCAGTAATTGTACAAGTGATGATTTGCTCATTGCCTCTCGCAGTGCAGAGGCCGGGATGGAAAGCGCCTGGCAATGCGTCTCTGTTTTTGCACTGGCTGGGTAATATTGTGAGCCTAGAAAACAATTTGTAGAGAGTATGCAAGTTTCCCCCGGTCTAATTCTGTACAGTAAAATTTCCCGCCCGTTATTGGCTGTCGAAAAAACCTTTACCTGTCCTTCCAGAAGAAATAAATAATTTTCACAACTATCGCCTGGGGAAAAGAGTAGAGAATCAGCGGGGGCCTCAATAATCCTCGCGTGATTTAAAAATGACTTTTCCAGAGCGCTTATCTCAATAGAAGATGCTGTTGGGAATAACGTTTGAAGGGCAGTTGTGGGCATTGTCAGTAGGCCTGTGACGTGTGATGGTTGTGGGGCAATAGTTTGAATTTTTATTCTATATGCATCTAAGCTTGTTGGTTTATATTGCTTAATAATCTTTTTTTGATGCTCTCTAATCGGGTGCTTATCTTCTACGCAACTACACTTTGTCTTTAAGTGAGTGCGGCAGGAGTTACTGTGTTTTTCTGGTGCGTACTACTTTTTTACTAGCTGAGCGGAGAAGCAAAATGGATTTGCAGAATAAACGCCTTGTGATTTGTTGTGATGGTACATGGAATACGCCGAAACAACCCACCAATGTTGTGAAGCTGTTACGCAGTATTAAGCCCTACAGTGAAGGCGGTAAACATCAGGTGGTGTTTTATGATCAGGGGGTGGGGACCTATAACCCCATTGATAAATTTATAGGCGGTGCTTTTGGCAAGGGGATTGAACAAAATGTGCTCGATGCCTATCGTTTTATCGCTCACAACTATCAACAGGGTGACGAGCTTTACTGTTTTGGTTTTAGCCGAGGAGCCTACACGGCGAGAGCGCTTGGTGGTATGTTGCACTGCATTGGCCTGCTAGCCAAGGATGAGCTGCATAATTTGCCGGTCGCTTATAAGTATTACCGCACGCCTCCCCAGCAAAGAAACACTCAGATTTATGCGGAAAATATAAAGCCTGAAATTCAACTAATGGCGGTGTGGGATACGGTGGGTGCTCTTGGCGCTCCGACGCCAATTTTAGGGCGCTTCACGAAACCACTGGTGGGCTTTTTTAATACCCACCTTAGCCCCGATATTAAAAACGCCTATCAGGCTTTGGCGATCGATGAAAAACGCGGTGTCTTCCAGCCTGCGTTGTGGACGGGCGAAATTAATAGTGACCAAACGGTGGGACAAACCTGGTTTGCTGGAGTGCATTCAGATGTGGGGGGCGGTTATGAGCAGGCGACTTTATCGAATGTGGCGCTGAGCTGGATGGTGAGTAAATCGAGAGCCCTGGGTCTGGATTTTTCCAATGAATATCTTTCCTACAGAGGTGAAATGCATGCCGATGATTTACACGACTCTTACAGCTGGGCCTACGGTGCGATGGAAAAGCTGGGTGTAAAAGAGGGTGTTAGGCAGTTGCAGGGTGAGTTCGATAACCCGCCAATTAATATTTCTATTCACGAATCTGTCATCCAGCGTATGGATCAGGTGGCTACCTACCAGCCGATCAACTTTATCAGCACCCTGCCTGTTTCGCGCACCGATGAGCGCCGCCATTTTACGCGCTTGAAAACACAGCAATTAAAAGGCCTTATGCAAACAGATAAGCAGGCTATTGCCTGTGAAATACTCGACTACTCTCCGCTAGGGGGTGTCAGAGTTCACTGTGAGCAGGGCTTGAATGAGTCCGATACCATTGCCATCAGTTCGGCCAGGTTTGCAAAAACTCTTGCAACTTGTGTTTGGCAGCAGGGGAGTACCTACGGACTGAATTTTGCTGCGTGATATTGCCTGCGGGGGTGTCGTTAGCAGCAACTGGACTCATTGCATTGCGCTTTAGTATCAAAGGGTATACTTGAGCCGCAACCTTCAAACAGGCCGAGGTGGTGACTAAAGTCGCCGTTAAATTCAAAATGCTCGGTAAAGCGGCTGTCGTGCAGCATGCGCCAGGTATTTCCGCACACGGGAAAGGTTTTTCCCATTTCAATAGTGTGGTGCTTGTCGAGGATAAACTGCTCGGGCAGGTTAGGAATGCTGCCACGATAAACCACGCTTTGGCCAAAATCTTCACAGGCACTTTCTAGTTTGTCGCTTTTAAACAGGCGATAAGTCGCGGAGAAGAAATTCAGGTCGCCGGTTTGGGCTGCAAGCTCAGGGTCGGTAATTTCAAGGGGTCGGTCTTCTACCAGCCGGGGGTCGGCAAAGCCGGCCTTCGTGGCGATGCGCAAAAAATCATTCCAGTACAGGGCGCCACCCAGACACTCACCGTAAAGTACCGAGTCGTTGCGCACGGCCTCGGGCACGCGGCGGTCGGCGTAGACGTCAGAAAAATAAAATTCGCCGCCGGGTTTTAATAAATCCTGAATGCTGTGGAGTACGGCATCTTTGTCGGTACAGAGGTTAATCACGCAGTTGGAGACGATGACATCAAAGCTACCCGGCTTAAGGTCGAGTTCGTGCAGGCGTTCGATATCACCTTTCATAAAGCGCACATTACTATAGCCGAATTTTTCGCTGTGCCAGTCCTGGTGTTGTTCG
>Ga0209081_1001977_pt1 | contig 12023 bp, 7 predicted proteins | sample GOMGulsemesocosm_4_FD_184636 | JGI IMG/M metagenome (GOLD analysis project Ga0209081, IMG submission 184636) | Methane-oxidizing microbial communities from mesocosms in the Gulf of Mexico - GOM15B Gulf of Mexico (SPAdes) (version 2) | ecosystem: Environmental > Aquatic > Marine > Cold seeps... | reverse complement strand
TGAATCTCAAATACATCCTTCGCCGTCAATCGATCTTTTTCATTCGGCGCTTCAAGCTCTGCGTCGCTTAAACTTAATAATTCAGCAAAGCGCTCTGTCGATACGTGTTCAACTTGGTAACGGCATAAGAAACGATCATACAACGCAGCTAAGCTAGCCTCTTCTGGAAGTTCATTACTCGCAGCAATAACGGAGATTAATGGAATATCTAAACGAACATCGCCATTATCAAACCGCCGCTCATTGAGGATGGTCAATAGTGAATTCAAAATGGCACTATTCGCTTTAAATATCTCATCAATAAAAGCGATCGTTGATGAAGGTAAGTAATTCTTCGTCAAACGTTGATAGCGATCATTTTCTAATGACTTGATCGATAAAGGTCCAAACAGTTCTTCAGGAACTGAAAATCGTGTTAATAAACGCTCAAAGTAATCGCCTTCTTTAAAGGCCAAGTGTAAACGCTGTGCTAATACACTTTTAGCCGTACCATGCGCCCCCAGTAAAAGGGTATGTTCCCCCGCTAAAGCCGATAAAAGTGCCAGCTTTAGTGGTGTTTCGCGTTCAATAAGCCCTTTATTGAGTGCTTCAAATAACCGTTGAAGCCTATTTTTCATTTATTATCTTTCCAAATAAAAATTGATTTAACTTGATCAACCGCTTCTTTTAAGGAACTCGATTTAATGGTATCAATGAGCTCACCCAGTTTAAACTCACGATGGTGATCACGCTCAACACCGACCTGAGGCATGTCTGCTAAACCTGTTTCTTTGGCATGATCTTGGAAACCTTTATTTTTCCAGAAAAACGCACCCGGCATGGTCGTGGGAATCACTAATGCAAAGAATAGTGAGCGTTTAATTACCGCAGTACCGAGTAAAGCGACAGCAAGCACTAACCAAGCAACAGTACTGGGTATAAATATACAATAAGTAGCAACGAGAGCCGATAAAGCTAACAGCGCATTACTGATATAAAACGGCCAAGCAAAGGTGGTTGTTTGCTCGTACCAAGAAGCTTGAGCCTCACCCTCGCCAAGCTGAAGGTCACGAGCATGAAATAGGTGTCCAACACTTTCAATAAGCAACCCTGTCAGCACCACTATTGCTAAGGTGCTAAACAACAATGAACCCGTCTCGCCCGCTACCAATAAAACAAGCGCCATAATTAATGAGCTAACACTCAAGCAAGTACCAATAAAGCTTGTTGCTGTTTGCCAATGATCCCAATACGGCCTCGCCTTAATACGGTAGAGCTTGTACATATAGTACACGCCCACGGGGCCACTAATAACACCCAAACCCGCAAATACATCAGCTAATAGATTAATATTTAGCCAATTAAATACGGTAAAGCCGAGCAAGCTGCTAAAAAATAAGCTGACGCCTGCAATTTCACGACTCACGGGGGAGTGGCGTAAGTTATAGAAGCCACGATAAAAACGGTGTGGCTTGCCTAAGTGCATATTGAGTTTAAATAAACCAAATGACATTAGCACTGAAAGCACAATTAATAATGGTGTAAAGCTGGCAGACGATGCAATCGTTTCAAACGCATCAACACCTAATAAATCACCTAGAATAAGCAGTAAAAAGCCACCCACTGCTGCTTGTGCAACCAAGGTGAAGGCAACATGAGAGCTTTCATGGGTTAATAGTAACTTTGCCCAATTCCACTCTTTTTTATACCCTTTTTTTGGATCAAGTGCTGATTTATAAACACCCGCTTTATCATCTTTATGATATTTAAGCGGCATTGAATCCGTACGTGTCATATCACGTTTATTTTGCTGTGTTTGTTGAAAGCGAATATTAGGGTTTGTAATATCGGTACGTGGAAAGCCTGGTATTTCTGCTTTGCTTTGCTCACGATTTTCAGGCACATTTTCAATCACACCAAAATCAAGCGCATTACCTAAGCATGCGGCTACGCAAGCAGGCTTAAGCCCTACTTCCAACCTATCGACACACATATTGCACTTGCTCACTTCACCTTTTACAGGATCAAGCTGAGGGGCGTTATATGGGCATACCCATGTGCAATAACCGCAACCAAAGCAAATATCAGGGTCTTGTAGTACAGCGCCATACTCTGCATATTTGGTATAAGCGCGTGTTGGACAACCTTTTAAGCAAACGGGGTCATCACAGTGATTACAAGCCATTGAAATATTAAGCCGCTGGTACTCAGGGTAAGTGCCACCTTCAACAAAACCCACTGAGCGAAATGCAATATGCGCTGGGTTATCATTTTTTTCACTGCAAGCGGCTTCACAAGCATGGCAACCAATACAGTTATCTGCATTTAAATAAAAGCCGTGCTGCTTATAGCGATTAGGGTTTTCACCAACACTACAATCATCATTAATATTTAAACTAACGGTATGTAAGTCATTACCTTCTTCGGTTAAATCAATCGATTTACCGTATCGGTTTTTGGCTTTAGTTTCTTTATCCCACAGAAAAGCATACTTTGGTTCATCACTTCTAACGTTAAACATATATTTTTTTACAGATTAAAAAGTTCGCATTTCTTTACTCAATTGCGCGGCAGCTTGCTGGTCTTGCAAAATTTCAATTTTAATAGCGGATTGCTTAAAAGCAGGTTGGCGTGAGTGCGGGTCTAATAAGCCCAAGGTCAAACGGTTCACACAATCAAAAAAGTGGAACGGAATAAACACCATGTTTCGTGGAACACGCTGAGTCAGCATGGCCATAACAACGGCATCACCACGGCGAGAAACACAACGTACATACTCACCTTGAGCAATACCCATCTCATAAGCCGCATCAGGGTTTATTTCCATAAAAGGTATGGGGCTATACTTATTTGTATTACCCAGTTTCCCTGTTTTTGTGCGCGTATGAAAGTGCTCAACTAAGCGACCGGTATTGAGCCAAAATGGGAACTTATCATCAGGCACTTCGTTATTCTCAATATAAGGCAGAGGAATTAACTTTGCCATACCATCAGCATAACGGAAAGTACCCGGTTCGGTATAAAGCCGCTTACCACCGGGTGGCGGTGGTTCCTGATTTTCAACTTGCTGCTCAGTATAAGGCCATTGGATGCCACGGCTTTTTTCAATTAAATCGTGATCCATGCCAGAAATATCGACTAAACGTCCCTTCGATAACTCTCGCATTTCTTCAAAAACATCAGCGGCAGCATCAGGAAAGTTCATTTTATTGCTCTGCTCAAATTGCTTCGCTAATAAATTGAAAATATGTAAATCCGATTTAGAATCGCCACTCGGCTCAGTTACTTTACGAACAATATTAACGCGACGTTCTGTATTAGTAAAAACGCCCTCTTTTTCAGCCCATGTTGCAGCTGGTAAATATAGGTGTGCGTATTGTGTTGTTTCTACATCTGCATAGGCATCTTGCACAACGAGAAAATCTAATTTTTCTAGAATTTTACGTGTTCGCTCGGTGTTTGCCATTGAGGTCATCGGGTTGGTGGCTACTAACCATAAGCCCTTGATATGCCCCGCTTCAATGGCTGGGAAAATATCGGTCTGTTGTAAGCCTCGCTTTTTTGGGAAAAACTCAGGGTCAACATTCCAAAATTTTGCAACATCCTCACGATCTTGTGAATTTTCTAAATAGCGATAGCCCGGCAAACCTGAGCAAGATGACCACTCACGCGTGCCCATTGCATTACATTGGCCGGTAATAGAAAGACTGGTTCCACCCGCTTTGCCAATATTTCCGGTAATCAAGTTCAGGTTATTAATACCCACAACCCCATCAGAACCATGTGTACTTTGGTTAATCCCCATCGTCCAAATGCTCATCGCTGCATTGGCTTTTGCATACACTCTAGCGACATGACGAATAGTATCTTCATCAATGCCACAAATAGCTGCTGCTGTCGTTGGGTCATACTTTTGTACTTCGGCTTCAAGTTGTTCAAAACCAACGGTATTTGCTTCGATATAGTTTCTATCTTCTAAATTTTCATTTAGGATCACATACATCAGCGCATTTTGCAGAACAACATCCGTTCCCGGTGTAATAGCTAAATGAATATCCGCTTTTTGAGCAAGCATCGTCACGCGTGGATCCACAACGATTAATGGGAAATCACGTTTCTCACGCGCTTCTTGTAAACGCCAATAGATAATAGGGTGCTGTTCAGGTAAGTTTGAACCCCAAGCGATTAGGCACTCGGTATCTTCAAAATCATCATAACAGCCCGGCGGGCCATCTGATCCAAAGGAGCGTTTATAACCCGATACTGCCGATGCCATACAAAGCGTTGTATTTCCATCGTAGTTATTCGTACCAATAACACCCCGAGTTAGTTTACCTAGCGTATAAAACTCTTCGGTAAATATTTGCCCCGTAGAAACGACTGCAAATGAATCACGTCCATATTTTTCTTGGATTTCACGGATTTTGCCAGCCATTGTTTCGGCTGCATCATCCCACGAAGTTTCACGATAAGAATCATGTATAGAATCTCGAATTAAAGGTTTATCACCTCGACCACTAGATTCAAACAATTCATGCTCAAAAATACCTTTAACGCAAAGCTTCCCTTGGTTGACATGAGCATCACCCACACCACGCGAACCGACCACTTTACCTTCTTTAGTGGTACCAATTTCAATGGAACACCCTACGGAACAATAACCGCAGGTTGCATAACTCCACTTAGTAATTTGCTTATCAGCAATTTTAATTGGATTCTTTTTATTTCTACCAAATAACATCTACAACTTACCCAACTAATAACTCATTTTTACTAACAAGTATAGAATTCCCACCTACTCTAAGAGTAATCGGGCGTCCAACATGTTTATCCATTTCAATCTGTAGCAGGCTACGACGTTTCCCAGGTAAGCCACGATCGATTGCGAAACTATAAGTACCTTCTCTAACTTCTTCGTGTGAAGCAATATAGGCTGCAAAAACAGGCATTGCAGAACCCACAGGAGGGTCTTCATGCAAACCGATATTTGGCCCAACTAAACGCACATGGAAATTACTATCACTTGAGTTTGTTTTAGCACTAAATAACATAATTTCTTGAGCAGCCATTGCAGGAGCACTTGATAGGCTCCAAGCATTGAGGTCAAAACATGCTTTATCAACCGCATCTTGTGATTTCAATGGAACAATTAAGTATGGAAGCCCATCAGACACCAAGCGAGTATGGTAAGTCGAATGATCAATATCATTTTCATTGATGGTTAGTAGCTTTGCCAATTCACTACCTGGTGGTGTATATCGATCAACCACAGGCATACATTGTAGGGTGAATTGGACGAATTTATCCCCATCATCATTTACCGAAATATTAGCCACTACATCTTGTGACTTTTGTTTTAGGTTAATACGAGTATAAGCACCCTCTAACTTTATTTGTCCTGTTTCAAGCAATACATGTGCTGTTGCTAGCATAGGGTGTCCAGCGAAGTCTATTTCGCCTTTCGGTGAGAAAATGCGTAGTTTGAATGTATCGTCTTCATCTACAGGGTAGATAAAAACTGTTTCTGGTACGTTTAATTCTCGCGCAATATCAATTAATGATTCATCAGATAATTTTTCAGCATAGGGAAAAACTGCTGTTTGTACACCCTGAAATGGTGTATTGGTGAAAACATCAAGTGTGTAATAAATTGAATTCATTTTAGTCGCCCCTCTTAACTTGATAAACCGAGCATGACACGGCCATCTGTAATTTTTACTGGATATGTATCAATTGAAACACTCTCATCTTCTACGCACTGCCCTGTTTGCAGATTAAAGTGTTCCTTGTAAATCGGTGATGCTATAACGAGCTCTTCACCAATACTACCGACGATACCACGTGACAATACACTCGCTTCACTAAACGGATCGAAGTTATTCAGTGCGAATACTTGATCCAATTTTTTGATATAAAAAAGTGCAATTTGAATATCGCCAACTAATGCTGCCGCGCCCATATTTTCAGGAAGGTCATGTAACGCACACACATCAACCCAGTTTAAGTTTAATTCCTTAGCTGTTTGCATTTTATTCGAGTCCTAAGCTGTAAGAGTTGAAGGAAGTTCGTCTTTTTTAGCCGGACGTAATTGATCACGTTCTGGTACAAAAACGATTTGACTGTCACCTTTAGTGGTATTAATAAAGCTATTAAATGCTTTAGATTTTTCCTCGTTATCAACGGTTGTTTTCCACTCACATTGGTAAGCATCAATAACCGTTTCCATTTCTTTTTCAAAGGTTTCAGCTAAGCCCAGTGAATCTTCAATAACCACTTCACGTAAGTAATCAATACCACCTTCTAAGTTCATCATCCATGTTGAAGTACGTTGTAAACGATCAGCCGTTTTAACGTAAAACATTAAGAAACGATCAATATATTTAACCATCGTTTCATAATCGAGGGCTGTTGCAAAAAGATCGGCATGGCGAGGTTTCATTCCACCGTTACCACAAACATATAAGTTCCAGCCATTCTCAGTTGCAATCACACCCACATCTTTACTTTGTGCTTCAGCACACTCACGTGTACAGCCTGATACCGCAAATTTAATTTTATGTGGTGAACGTAAACCTTTATAACGATTTTCAAGATCAATAGCCGCGCCTACACTGTCATCAACACCGTAACGACACCATGTACTACCCACACATGACTTAACGGTACGTAATGATTTACCGTAGGCATGCCCTGTTTCAAAGCCAGCATCAATCAGTTCTTTCCAAATAACGGGTAATTGTTCTTGTCTTGCACCGAATAAATCAACACGCTGGCCACCGGTAATTTTTGTATAAAGATCATACTTTTTACCAATTTGCCCAATCGCAATCAATTTATCTGGCGTAATTTCACCAGCTGGAATACGCGGAACAATCGAGTAGGTTCCATTTTTTTGAATATTCGCCAAATAACGATCATTAGTATCTTGAAGCCCAGCATGCGGTGTTTCAAGAACGTAGTCATTCCAACATGACGCTAGAATTGAGCCAACTGTCGGCTTACAAATCTCACAGCCATAGCCTGTACCGTGTTTCTCCAGCATATCGTCAAACGTTTTAATGCCTTCCACACGAACCATGTGATATAGCTCTTGGCGGGTAAAGGCAAAATGCTCACACAAGTCAGTGTTAACATCCAGCCCCATTTTTTCTAGTTCTTTATTTAATACTTGTCCCACTAAGGCTGTACAACCACCACAACCCGTTCCAGCACCTGTTGTGTCTTTCAAGGCACCCAGTGTTGTTGCACCATCAGAAATGGCTTGGCATAAACTACCTTTAGTCACATCAAAACAAGAACAAATTTGCGCTGAATCAGGTAGCGCCTCTACACCTAGGCCTGTCGCACCCGATCCATCACGTTGAGGAAGAATCAGTGAATCAGGGTATTCTGGTAGCGGAATATCATTTAATTTAAGTTGCAGTAAGTTACCGTAATCAACCGTGTCACCGATTAGTACGGCACCTAATAAGCGCGTGTTATCTTCACTAACAACAATTTTCTTATAAACGTCATCTGATCCGTTAACGTAGGTATAAACTTTTGCATCTTTAGTCACGCCATGAGCATCACCAATACTGGCAACATCCACACCCATTAGTTTTAATTTGGTGCTCATATCAGCACCCTGAAATACATTTTCTTTAACGGCTAGGTGATCAGCTACAACTTGAGCCATTTGGTAACCAGGGGCAACCAAACCAAATATTTTCCCATCCCATAAAGCACATTCACCAATCGCATAAATGTCTTCATCTGATGTTTGGCAACTATCATTAATAATGATACCGCCACGTTCACCCAATGCTAAACCACACTCGGCAGCAATATCATCACGAGGGCGGATACCTGCTGAGAATAGAATCATATCTGTTTCAATATGTGTACCATCAGCAAAGTTCATACGGTGTACGCATTCTTCACCATCAACAATATTCTGTGTGTTCTTTTGTGTATGAACACTAACGCCTAGCTCTTCAATTTTCTTGCGCAGTACTGCACCCGCACCATCATCAATTTGAACAGCCATTAAGCGTGGTGCAAATTCAACCACATGAGTTTTCAAGTTAAGGTCTTTTAGTGCCTTAGCCGCTTCCAAGCCAAGTAAGCCACCACCAATAACTACACCCACTTTGGAGTCTTTTCCTGCGTTAGCTATGTCGATTAAGTCATCAATTGTTCTATAAACAAAACAATTATCACGCTCGTGACCAGGGATTGGAGGAACAAAAGGAAATGAGCCTGTCGCTAGCACTAATTTATCATAAGAGATTGAAACACCCTTTTCAGAGGTAACAACCATGCGTTTACGATCAATATGGTTAGCACGATCACCAACATGAACGGTGATGTTGTTATCTTCAAAGAAACCAGGGGCAACCATTGATAAATCATCAGCCGTTTTACCACTATAAAAAGATGTCAGCTGCACACGGTCATACGCCAACCGAGTTTCTTCACAGAAGGTCACTATTTCATAGTCTTGCATTACATCACTGTTGACCATGGACTGTAAGAACTTATGTCCTACCATGCCATTACCAATAACAACTAACGTCTTCTTACTCATTTTAATCCTTAATCGATTGACTGTTTCCGAACTTAGTAAGCATTTTGTGTGCCAACATAGTCGCTCCACGGTTAAGACTGCACTTTACCCATGTTACGCGTGCTATACGCAGCTGTATGCCCTTAACTCGATGTATTGCAGTGCAAGAAAAAACCAGTGGCACCACTTTGGTGCAAAAATCAGTCAAACACCTATCTTCAACACCATGTGAGCACACATAATTAATGCAAAAACATGCTTGGCACAAACATTGCTACATCTCGAATATAATCATGAAACCAGAGGTACACCTTGTGTCAGATAAATTAAAACTTCTATCATTAAAAGGAAATATGCGAATCCTTCACAGCACGTGGTTCGCTTTCTTCATTAGCTTTATGGTGTGGTTTAACCACGCACCCTTAATGTCCGTTATTCGTGACACGTTTGAGCTGACCAAGCAGGAAGTTTCAGTACTACTCATACTCAACGTTGCACTCACAATACCGGCCAGGATTCTAGTCGGTATGCTAGTTGATAGCTACGGGCCACGCCGCCTATTCTCTGGAATATTAGTTCTTTCAAGCTTTTTATGCCTATTCTTTGCATGGGCCCAAACATTCCAACAACTCGCATTAGCTCGATTCTTACTAGGTTTTGTTGGCGCTGGTTTTGTTGTTGGCATCCGCATGATTGGCGAATGGTTCCCAGCAAGACAAACGGGTATCGCTCAAGGTATCTACGGAGGGTGGGGTAATTTTGGTTCTGCTGCATCAGCCCTAATCTTACCTAGCCTAGCATTATGGTTAGGCGGTGAAGATGGCTGGCGCTACGCTCTAAGCGCAACCGCTGTTGCCGCCTTTTGTTACGGTATCTTCTATTACTTAAGTGTTACAGACACACCTAAAGGCTCAACCTACTTTAAACCCAAAAAAGTTGGTGGCATGGAAGTTACCAGTAAAGGCGACCTTATACTTTATATCTTAATGAGCCTACCTGTTTACGGAGCACTGGCTTTATTAGCTTGGAAATTATCACCATCAGGCATGAATTGGATCAATGAACAAAACACGCTCATTATTTACCTCATCATCGCTTGTGTTTATCTTTATCAAGTAACGCAAATCATCAAGGTTAATAAAGATATCTTTACTAAAGATGTTCCTGAGCTATTTCAATATAAATTTAAGCAAGTTGCCATTCTAGACTTAGCCTACATGGTGACATTTGGATCAGAGTTAGCCTTAGTGTCCATGCTTCCTCTATTCTATGTCGATACTTTTGGCTTATCGCCTGTTACAGCTGGCTTATTAGCCGCTATCTACCCGGTGATGAATTTAATAGCTCGACCTGGTGGCGGAATCTTAAGTGATAGAATTGGTCGTAGAAAATCACTCATTATTCTATTCACAGGCATTGCCGTAACCTTCATGTTGTTAGGTCAAGTCGATAAAAGCTGGGCCGTTACCCTCGTAGTTTTCTCTACGATTTTATGTGGTTTATTCTCAAAGGCCGGCTCTGGCGCTGTGTACGCAATGGTTCCTCTTATCCAACGCCGGATGACTGGGCAGGTAGCGGGCATGGTGGGTGCTTATGGTAATGTTGGCGGCCTAGTTTTTCTAACCGTTCTATCATTCGTATCACCTCAAATATTCTTTATGGTTATTGCTGGAACAGCTGCTGTTGTACTAATATGCATGATATTCCTACTGGACGAGCCTAAAGGGCAAACAGCTGAAATTTTAGAAGATGGTACCGTTCAGCTAATCGACGTAACATAAAGGAGAGGAAAATGCAGGCAGACTCAATCATAGATATAGGCCAATCATCAGACAAAGGTCTTAAAGATGAAAACCAGGATAGCTATGGCGTACTATCCCCAGAGTCTCCTGCATTAGAACAAAAAGGTATTACCATTGTTATTGCCGATGGTGTGAGTGGCTGTGAAGCAGGCAAACTTGCCAGTGAATCGTGCATTAAAAGCTTGCTGAGTGATTACTACTGTACGCCAGACTCATGGACCGTTAAAACATCGGTACAAAAAGTATTAATAGCAACGAACCGATGGATGCTTGGAATCGCTCAGCAGGCCGCCCATACCCATAAAGGTCTTGCTACAACCATGAGTGCGCTGATTGTTAAGTCCTCAACTGTTCATCAGTTCCACATTGGTGACACACGTATTTACCGATTGAGAAGCGGCACATTAGAACAACTAACAGACGATCATCGATTTTGGGTATCAAAAGATAAAAATTATCTAACCCGCGCAATGGGTATCGACCTTCATTTAGAAATTGATTACACCAATTATTTACTAGAAAAAGGCGATATTTTTCTATTAACGACCGACGGTGTGCATGAGTTTGTTACAGACAATGCCATGCAACAAAAAATTGAAGAAAACCCCGAAAACTTAGAACGTGCAGCCCGTGAAATTACCGCGTTAGCTATGGAGCATGGCAGTGATGACAATGTAACCTGTCAAGTTGTGCGTTTTAATAAGTTACCACAAGTCAACGATGAAGAGGTTTACAGAAAGCTAAGCGAGCTTCCCTTTCCACCTGATCTTAATGCTGGCATGCAATTAGATGGCTACCTTATCGAGCGTGAACTACATGCAAGCGCACGAACACAGCTATACCTCGCAACCGACCAAGAAACCAACTCACAAGTCGTTATAAAAACGCCCTCCGTTAACTACGTGGATGACCCAAGCTATTTGGACATGTTCGTACACGAAGAGTGGATTGGTCGCCTCTTAGACAATAATCATGTTTTAAAAATTGTTGAACAAACAAGACCTAGACATTTTCTGTATTACGTTACCGAATACATTGAAGGACAAACCTTACGTCACTGGATGAGCGATAACCCTCAAGCCAGTATTCATGACGTTAGGGGTATTATTCGTCAAATAGCACGAGGTTTGAGAGCCTTTCATGTCAAAGAAATGATTCATCAAGATCTAAAGCCTGAAAACATCATTATTGATACACAAGGCACTGTCAAAATCATTGATTTTGGGTCAACGAAAGTTGCCGGCATAGAAGAAATATCGAGTCCAGTCAAAAAAAGCAGCCTATTAGGTACGCAACATTACACAGCGCCAGAATACTTACTCGGCCAAGTAGCCACACATCGATCAGATGCTTTTTCATTAGCTGTCATTTGCTACGAGATGCTAACAGGCAAACTACCCTACGGTGAAAAATATGGTGAAAAAGCACTCAGTAAGCTTAACTACACGCCTTCTCCTAAATACAATGAAGATATACCACTATGGGTGGATGGCGCTTTAAAAAAAGCATTAAATAAAAACCAAGCAAATCGTTACAGTGAAATATCTGAGTTTATTCACGACTTAGCCTACCCCAATAAAGAATTCTCAGCCTCTCATCAAGCACCACTTATTGAGAGAAACCCATTGGCATTCTGGAAGTGGCTCGCTCTGTCCAGCCTTGTTGCAAACATCGTATTGTTAGCACTCTAGTAA
>Ga0209081_1001975_pt1 | contig 12040 bp, 9 predicted proteins | sample GOMGulsemesocosm_4_FD_184636 | JGI IMG/M metagenome (GOLD analysis project Ga0209081, IMG submission 184636) | Methane-oxidizing microbial communities from mesocosms in the Gulf of Mexico - GOM15B Gulf of Mexico (SPAdes) (version 2) | ecosystem: Environmental > Aquatic > Marine > Cold seeps... | reverse complement strand
CTTTCCTAGCCCAGATGGCAACCCGCCTTTGAAAATTGCCATTTGCCAGCTGTAAATTCGTATGACCACGTAAAACGCAAAAAGGTGCCACTTACAAAGCCATCGCTGAACATTTCAACCTGACTCATGTTGGTAGTGCATGTTATCCATTAACGAAAATTAAAAAGGAAATAGTCGATGGGGATGGATGAAAGAGATTAAAAAAGAATACTGCATTGTAAAATACACGTGCCCCCTTTTTTCATCAGGGCCCGAGATACAAGCTATCAAGACCCCCGGTGGCTTCTATAAAACACCACCCGGTTATGGTGAAGACAATACATCTTTTTTGAAAGATGCAGGTTACACTAAAGAAGAAATAAATAACTTTATTAAGATGTAAATAGTTTCAGTTAAACCCATGAAATAACAAGTAGTTATAAGGAGCATATATGAATAAGCGGCTATTAATTATCGCCCATGCACCCTCGCCTAATATACAGCGCATGGTCGAAGCATTACTAAAAGGCGCTCGACACGAAGACATTACAACGGTCGATAGTTTATTCATACCTGCCTTTGACGCTACTGCTGATGATGTACTACAAGCTGATGCAGTCATCCTTGGTACACCTGAAAACTTAGGCTATATGAGCGGTGCATTAAAAGACTTCTTTGATCGCAATTATTACCCCTGCATGGATAAAACAGATGCCCTTCCTTGCGCCATTATGATTAGAGCGGGAAATGATGGTACCGGCACACGACGCGCACTGGAATCTATATTAACTGGGCTTAGGTGGAAAATTGTTCAAGAACCATTAATTTGCCGTGGTGATTTTCAAGAAGACTTTATTCAACAGTGTGAAGAGCTTGGCTTGTTTATGGCGGCTAGTTTAGATGCGGGGATTATCTAAAATATAAGTACCTAGTAATCAAGCTAAGGCAACCATATTTACTTGCTTAGCTAAATTTACGAAGAGTTCCTAATTGAGATCAGCCATAAGGGCGATATCACACAATAGTTTTAATTTTAAAGATTAAAACTCAACCCAACGATCACACCCTTTGTAAACAAATACAATGATCTTTCCATTTTTATCGGTTGTAAAACACATATATTGAAAAAAACCTTCTATACTTATAACAATACAAGCGGAATGTTATATTAGTCGTAAATAATGATTGATAACCTTATCAACAAACAGTTTTTAACTATTATTCTACTCGTCTTTATCTATAAGCCGAGTGATCTACTAGCGTCTGACGTTATTGCAAGCCCAAACGTACAAACAACATCATTATCAATCAACGAACTTCGTCATATATTTTTTATGCGTGTGCAGGAGTGGCCTGATGGAACTCCTATTAAAGTCTATGTTTTAAATGATAGTAACGAACTTCATAAGAAATTCAGCAAAGAAAAACTAGGAGCATTCCCCTATAAGCTTAGGAGGCTATGGGATAGGAACACCTTTTCAGGAACAGGCCAAGCTCCCATCGTTTTAGATAATGAACTCGACATGATCAAAATAATCTCTGCCAGTCAGGGGGGTATAGGATATGCCAGTAAAACAATTATTAATGGCTCAAGCCAAGGAGACTTCAATGTTCTCTTTATTGATGTTGAATAAGCCACTCCGCGCAGCTATGCTACTGCTCGTTATGAACAGTGGCCATGTATCAGCTAACTCAGCTTTCGATACTTTCCAGCTACATGGTTTTGTTAACCAAGGCTACTTTATAAGTTCAAGCAACAATGTCTATGGAAAAAGTTCTTCAAACAATGGCTCCTTAGGTTTAACCGAGGTAGGCATCAATGCATCCATTCGCCCTTTTAGTCAGCTTGGACTTGCAGTGCAGGGTATATACCGAAAAGCAGGCGCCCTGAATAATGAAGCTCAAATAGACTTTGCTCTACTTGACTGGACGTTTTACAACACAGGAAACACACAAGCTGGTGTTCGTCTAGGACGTATTAAAAATCCGATAGGCTTTTATAATGAAACTCGAGATATAGCATTCACTCGAACCACTATTCTCTTACCTCAAGGTATTTACTACGAGCGCTTACGCAACTTGTACCTTAGCGCTGATGGTGCTCAACTCTACTTTAACCAATCAACCAATATTGGTGATTTCAACCTAAAAATCAGTGCAGGAAAGCCTCTTGACGATATCAAAGAACTTGAAGTGGCTTTCTTTAGTTTTGATGCTCCAGGAACTTTAAAGCCAAAAGATGCATACCTAAGTAAATTAGAATATGAAAGTACTTCTGGTGCAACACGCATCGCCCTAAGTTATGTTGACCTTAATTTACAGTATGATAAATCAACACATGATGTATTTGATGCCGGTGATATATCCGTAAATTTATTCATCCTATCAGCGCAAAAAAGTATCGGTAAGTTCACACTAACGGGAGAACACTTATGGCAAGAAAGTAATCTTTCAAACTTTGGCGTTCTGCCTGACTCAAAGCTCTTATCTCGAAGTTACTTCCTTCAAGGTGATTACCTACTGCCCCATAATCTTCAAATGAGCTTGCGCTACGATGTTTCTTACCTTAATAAAGACGATAAAGATGGCGATCTATACTCAGCACTTACAGGTAGACCAAAACATGCTGCATACACTAAAGATATGATGATTGGCTTACGCTGGGCGCCAAACAATCAGTGGATGATCAGCACAGAGTACCACCGCATTAATGGTTCATCTTCTTTATCGTATGCCGACAACCCAGACACGAATACCAGCAAGAAAGACTGGGACCTATTTGCATTGCAATTATCGTATCGTTTTTAACAGTTGTCCTTAAAATATGAGTGATAAAAAAATAATTTTTATTAGCCTAAAGTGGAAAATTTTAATTATATTTGGTTCCTTGCTCATTTTTTCTCATTGTGCTCAGTATATTGTTAGCTATACCCAGCTTACTCAACAATTTGAAAACCAAAGAAAGCAAGAGCAACAACATCAAATAACCCTTATTCATGAATTGATCGAACAGTCGTCAAGGCTAATGGAGCAGGCTGCTGAAACAGTGCCGCTGTTAACAATTAGCAAGTCACTTTCAAACACAAGTGAAGCTGTAAAGATAAGCCAATACTGGAATAACCAACAAGCAAACTGGGGGCTTTCTGCTACTTTTCATTTTAATGCCAAACAACAGCTAACAGATCACTGGGGGGAATCCCTTAAAAGTCTGGTTTCAAGCAAAAAAGTTGGTATGGCTTTTCAATCTGAACAACCCATTACTGCACTTGCCTGCTCCACACAATGCTTTCAGCTTGTTTATACTCCAACATTAACCGGTGTTTCAGTATTGGTACGCTCTTTTGCAGACATTATTTTTGCATTTGATGAAATAACCGGTAATGACATAGCTATTTTAAAACCAACATTAGAAACAACAGGCGACTCCAAGTGGAAATTACAGTTAACAGCTAGCAGCAACCCTACGGAAATAGGCCAAATATACGACGTCCTCTTACATAACTTTAATAGCAGCAACCTTTATGAAGAAGAGGTAATTATTTCAATTGGCTCAAAAAAGATTGCCACGAAACTTTTCCAATTTCCAACAGAACAGGAAGGACACACGCCAGTACTACTCTTTGCAACCGACCTAACAGATAAAATACATAAAATTGAGCAAATAAAAAGTGACAGCTTGCAAGTCATCTTAATAACACTATTATTATCAACCTTATTAACTCTTGCTATATCGATTAAATATACAAGGCGGATCATATCCGTTAGCTCTGCGCTGCCTGCTTTATCAAAAGGAGCTTTTGAAAGCGTTAGGCAATCATTAGGTAAAATACCACCTTATTTTTTCCTACCTCATAAAGATGAAATCAATTCATTAATAGAATCGACTCTCTCTGTAAGCAAACAATTAGAAAGTAGTCAGAAACAAATTGATATAAACACCAACCTATTAAAAACACAAAATAAGAAAATAGCAAAAGACCATCAGTACCTTACAGGCTTACTAGATACCGCACCCGTCATCATTTTAAGCCAAACAACCGATGGAACTATCTCCTCTATTAACCGACTAGGCTGCGAACTACTGAGTTCTACACCTGATCAATTAATTAATAAAAAATTTGATGATTTTTTTAGCCCATCAAACTCTAACGATTCCTACCAAACCTTAGCGCGGTTTAGAGAAAACCCCGAAGGAATTATTGAACTAGAAACCACTAGTGACAATATAAGCAATGGCACAACTCGTACAATTTCATGGATTCATAAAGATATCCAAGATCAGTCTGACTCACTAACTATCTTAAGCCTTGGACAAGATATTACTGAACGTAAGATTGCGGAAGATGACCTTATTTGGCTGGTCGACCATGACCCTCTAACCAATCTTTCCAATCGGCGTTACTTTCAACAGATGTTTGAGCAACAATTAAGCATTTCAGAACGCTACCAAGAAACTGGGGCTGTTTTATTCTTTGATTTAGACCAATTCAAATATATAAACGACACCAGTGGTCATAAAGCTGGTGATGAACTGCTTGTTATCATCTCTAATACATTAAAAAAACTCGTTAGAACATCAGATACTTTAGCGAGGCTTGGCGGCGATGAATTTGCAATTCTAATACCCGAAACTAATGCTTTAGGAGCAACTCAGCTGGCAATAAAAATACTTGATAAGCTCAAATCCATTGAGTTTAACCCCGCTGGTTACACCCATAACATTTCTGCCAGTATAGGTATCGTACTGTTCCCTGAAGCAAGCCTTAACGTACAAGATTTAATGGCTAATGCGGATATTGCCATGTACCACGCAAAAGAATCTGGCCGCGGATGTTGGCATGTCTTTACTCTAGAGGAACAAGCTAGAGAAAAGTTAACGGAACGGGTCTTATGGAAAGAAAAAATCGAATCGGCTATACAAGAAGATAGATTTATTTTCCACTATCAGCCAATTCTCGACATTAAAAACAATAAGATCTCACATGCTGAAGCACTTATTAGAATGATAGGGCCAGCAGGTGAAATCATTATGCCAGATAATTTTATTTCTATTGCCGAACAAACTGGCTTAATTAACCAAATAGACATACTTGTTTTAAAGCTTGCCTTCACTAAATTAAGCACTCTTTATACTGAAAATAGCCCGTTAACACTGTCCATCAACCTATCAGGTAAAGCATTTAATAACCCTAGCTTACTTAGCTTCCTTAAAAAAGAATTAGAACGCCCTGATATTAATGCAGAAAAGCTAATTATTGAAGTTACCGAAACTACAGCTATTGAAAACTTCACTGCTGCAAAGAAAATGATTTCTGAAGTATCAGCAATAGGCGTAAGATTTGCACTTGATGACTTTGGTGTAGGATTCTCTTCATTCCAGCACCTACGACACTTAGATGTTGCCTATATAAAGATAGATGGCTCATTTATACGTCAGATAGGGAAGCTAAAGGAAGATCAAATATTAGTGCAAGCTATTGCTGATATTGCGAAAGCATCAGGTAAGAAAACCATTGCTGAATTTGTTGAAAACGAAGAGATTCTTAATAAGGTTAAAGCCTTTGGAATTGACTACGCACAAGGCTATCACATAGCAAAACCATCCAGTGAAATAGAACTTGATCAGTAAACTAATCCATATAAAGTAGCCACCTAGTTAACTCATCACGTTTAAACAATGATTAACTATGCTTAAAGTAATACCATTTTTACTTTTCAATGAATATTTAATTTCTACTTATCATTAAGGATTAAAGAATGTCGGCTAATATCATTTCACGATTTTTTTCACCATCATCTGTTGCAGTTATTGGTGCAAGCAACTGTGAAGGTTCTTTAGGGCATATTATTATCAATAATCTTGTGCAAGGAGGTTTTGCAGCAGACAAACTGAACGCTGTTAACCCAAAATATGATGACGTTTTAGGTGTCCCCTGTTTTCCTACTATCAACGATTTACCCGAAACCCCTGATTTAGCTGTTTTTGTTACTCCAGCAAAAACTCTGCCTTCAATGCTAAAACAGTTAGCAAACAAAGGAACCAGTAATGCCATTATTATCAGTGAGGGGATTTTTGAAGAAGGCAATCAACAGACCTGTCAATTAGAACAAGAGGTTACCCTTCTTGCTCAACAAAATAATATTCGTATTATCGGCCCCAATGGCTTAGGCGTGCTATCTCCTATTAATAATTTAAACGCCAGTTTTAGCCATTTAATGCCTAAAAAAGGCAATATAGGCATGATTTCACAATCAGGTGCTATGTTAACCTCAATTATTGATTGGTCTTGTGGTCGAGAAATTGGTTTTTCACACCTCGTGTCACTCGGTGATATGACTGATATTGGCTTAGCCGAAATGCTAGATTTTATGTCTGCTGACGAAGACACTGATGCTATTCTAATTTATATGGAATCAATCCATCACTCTAGGCGATTTATTTCGGCAGCTCGTGCCGCCTCAAGAACTAAGCCGGTTGTTGTACTTAAGGTCGGGCGCTCCGATGAAGGTAGAAGTGCCCTGGCCTCACAAACAGGCGTTTTAGCCAGTGCTGATGAGGTATATGACGCCGCTTTTAATCGCTGTGGTTTACTAAGAGTAGATGGTATGCGAGAACTATTTTATGCCGCTGCCGTACTAACTCTTATTAAACCTGTTAAGTCTGATCGATTAGCGATTCTTACTAACGGTGGAGGAATGGGTATACTCGCAACCGATGCACTGATTAAGGAAGGCGGTACCTTAGCAAACTTATCAAGCGATACATTAGACTCACTAGCCAATAGTTTACCCGCCAATTGGACCCGCGGGAACCCTGTCGACATACTCGGTGATGCCGGAGAAAAGCGATATGCCGATGCGCTTAATATCATTCTAAAAGATAAAAATGTAGATGGAATACTCGTATTAAATTGCCCAATGGCCATTGCTTCAAATTTTGATACCGCACAAATAATTGCCGATATAGCCTCAAAAACTAAAAAATGCTTATTAACTTGCTGGATTGGCCGTCAAACAGCAGAAAAAAGTCGACAGCTATTTGCCAAAAGAAAAATCCCTACCTATACAACACCTGAAGCAGCCGTTAATTCTTTTATGCACTTGGTCCGTTACAAACGTAACCAAGCTATTTTAATGGAAACCCCTCCTACACTTAGTGCAGATTTAGTATTTGATTCCGATAAGGCTTGGGGGATTATTGCAAAAGTGATTTCTGAAGGTCGTCAATGGTTAAACGAATTGGAAGCTAAGGCTGTACTCGATGCGTATGGCATCCCAACAGTCAATACCCATTTAGCAAAGTCACCAGAAGAAGCCGCTGCTTTTGCAGATTCAATAGGATACCCTGTCGTTGTAAAAATATTTTCCCCCGATATTTTACATAAAACTGATGTACGAGGTGTCGCGCTAAATTTAAGCAGTTCAGAAGCTGTACAACAAGCTGCGTACGATATTGAAGGTGCAGTTAGAGAATTACGCCCTGAAGCTCGTATAGAAGGCTTTAGCGTTCAAAAAATGCTCAATAGAAAAAATGCGCATGAACTTGTTTTAGGGGTTCTTAATGATGACACATTTGGCCCCGTTTTACTGTTTGGTCAAGGTGGTACAGCGGTTGAAATCATTAACGATAAGACACTAGCACTCCCCCCGTTAAACTTAAAATTAGCTAAAGATATGATCTCTAGAACAGCCGTTTATCGGCTACTTAAAGGCTACCGAGATCAAGAAGCCGCTGATATTGATGCAATATTACTCACCTTAATGAAAGTTTCACAAATGGTTGTTGATTTAGACCATTTAGCAGAACTGGACATAAACCCTTTATTGGCGAATAAGGATGGGGTTATCGTACTGGATGCCCGAATAAAAGTTTCTTTGAAAAAAACAGCAGGGGCTGAACGTTTAGCAATCCACCCCTACCCTCAAAAGCACGAAGAATTAGTTCGCTTAAAATCAGGAAAGACGTATAAAATTCGCCCAATTAGGCCAGAAGATGAACCTGCATTAATTGAAAACTTTGAGCAGATGACCCAAGAGGAAATACGCTTTAGATTCTTCCATGTCGTTAGGACTATGGATCATCGTATGGCGGCTAGATTCACTCAAATTGACTATGATCGTGAAATGGCTCTGGTTGTAACAGATCTCGGTAACAGCCCTGAATGGAAGCTTTATGCTGTTGTCCGTCTTATACGTGACTCATTCGGTGAACAAGCCGAGTTTTCACTGATTGTTAACCATATATTAGCCGGGCAAGGCCTTGGAACCTTGTTAATGCGAAGAATAATCTCATATGCCAGAACACAACAACTGAGCGGTATTTATGGTGATGTTTTAGCTGAAAACGCAGCAATGATTGCTATTTGTAAAAAAGTGGGCTTCACCGTACATAAGAAGCTTAATGACCCAGGTATTATTAAAGTACGTTTAGCACTCACCTAATCATTCGTTTCATTAACAACACTAGAATGGTTACGTATTAGTAGCTTGCTCATTAAAGTGTTCTCACTAGAACCTTAGAGCCCCCTTCGATGATTCTCAATATAGTAGTCAAGACGGGTAATTTACTTTTAGTTTCAAAAAAAAAGCCCATTCTATTAAATAAAATGGGCTTTATGCACTCGCTTATTAAATCATTAAGGGATTTTATCCAGTTCCTCTTGATCAACTTTAACTATTATAAGATCAGCCTTACTAATACCTAATGCTAAAGTAATTGGGCTTGCCACGTAAATCGATGAATACGTTCCAATAAGAACCCCAATAATTAACGCTAGAGCAAAGTCATGAATAATTTCACCACCTAGAAAAAACAAGGCTAACAACACAAGCAAGGTTGTTGCCGATGTCATGATGGTTCTTGTTAATGTCTGATTAAGTGAAATATTAACCACTTCTGTTGGCGTACAGTTACGGAGCTTTCTGAAGTTTTCACGAACACGGTCAAACACCACAATCGTATCATTCAAAGAGTAACCAATAACCGCTAGAATAGCCGCTAAAACCGTTAAATCAAACTCAAATTGAAACACTGAGAAAAAGCCTAAAGTAATAATAACATCATGCCCAAGCGCTGCAACAGAGCCTAAAGCAAAACGATATTCAAAACGAAAGGTCACATAAATAAGAATGCAAATTAACGCATATAATAGCGCTAAACCACCATCTTCAGTAAGCTCTTCGCCCACCTGAGGACCTACAAATTCTGCACGTCTCAACTCGCCTTTCTGGCTAAATTTAGTATTAACTAAATCTAGCACTTTGTTGCTTAAAGCCGCTGTATTAAGTGCCTTACTCGGTAGTAAACGAATTAACACCTCTTTTGAAGAACCAAAGTGCTGTACAACAGCCCCTTCAAAGTCAGCATTTTTTAATAAACTTCGTAAATTCTCAAGCTCAACGGGCTCGGCAAAACTTAGCTCCACTAAGGTACCACCTGTAAAATCAATACCTTTTTTCAAGCCCTGAGTTGCTAAAGACCCTATGGAAACGATAAGTAAGACAGTTGATATAACTAAGGCTATAGCCCGTTTACTTAAAAAATCAATTTTTATTGTGTTTTGATCATTCATAATTAAATCTTCAGTTTGTCTACTTGGCGGTTACCGTAAGTCAGATTAACCAGTGCCCGAGTGCCTACAATTGCAGTAAACATAGACGTTAAAATACCAATACTTAAGGTAATAGCAAAACCTTTAACAGGCCCAGTACCAAAACCAAACAGAATCAAAGCTACAATTAAAGTGGTGATATTCGCATCAGCAATGGTTGAGAAAGCCTTTTCATAACCAGCATGGATACTGGCCTGTGGTGAATTGCCATTTTTAAGCTCTTCTTTGATTCGCTCAAAAATCAACACGTTCGCATCCACCGCCATTCCCACGGTTAACACAATACCGGCAATACCCGGCAGGGTTAAAGTCGCTTGTAATAAAGAGAGTATCGCAACGATAAAGACTAAGTTAGTTGCTAAAGCAATATCAGCAAATAAACCAAACGTTTTGTAATACACCGCCATAAAGACCAAGACTAAAGCAAAGCCAATAAGCACTGAATTAAAGCCTTTATCGATATTATCCTGACCTAAACTTGGGCCAACTGTACGTTCTTCAACAATATCAATGGGAGCTGCTAAAGCGCCTGCACGTAGTAATAAGGCTAAATCTCTTGCTTCACCTGAGTTGTCTAAACCCGTTGTTTGAAAACGATTACTAAAATGCCCACGAATAGTAGCAACGTTAATCACTTCTTCAACAACTGTTTTATAACGAACCTTTTTACCATTAACAATTTTGGTTTCGGTACGGTGCTCAATAAATACAACCGCCATTGGTTTACCAATGTTATTACGGGTGGTATTACTCATTTTTTTACCACCGGGGCCATCTAAGGTTACCGATACCATTGCCGAGCCCGCATCACTATCGATACCTGAGGATGCACCAATAATTTCGTTACCAGTCACGATGATTTGTTTCTTCAACAAAGCAACGCCACCATCACGACGGTTATACAATTTAGAGCCTATTGGAACACGCCCTGCTTGTGCAGCTGATGCACTATGCTTAACATCCACCAAATGGTATTCAAGTGTTGCTGTTGCGCCCAAAATTTCTTTTGCTCGAGCAGTATCTTGTATACCTGGTAACTCAACAACAATACGGTTATCACCTTGCTGCTGAATAACAGGCTCTGCAACACCTAGTTCATTAACACGGTTTTTAAGTGTGATAATATTTTGCTGCAAGGCATATTTACGAACTTCTTTTAATTCCTTCGCTGACATTCTCGCAACTAATACTGGTGATTGAGCACCGTCTTCACTCGGTGTAAATTCCCAAGTACGGAACTGACGAGTTAGTTCTTCAACAGCCTTATCATGAATTTCTTGGTTGCGAAACTTAATATTAATATTGCCATGACTAACAATTACGCTTAAGTAACGTAGTTTGTTTTCACGTAAAAACTGACGAATATCACTAGCATGCCGGTTAACTGACTGTTTTTCAGCAGCTTCCATATCCACTTCCAATAAGAAGTGAACACCACCACGCAAATCTAAGCCTAAATACATAGGCGCAGCATTCAAAGAACGCAGCCATTGTGGCGTAGCTGGTGCTAAATTCAGTGCAACAACATAACTATTACTTAAATTAGCTTTAATAATATCCGCTGATTTCAACTGATCATTGGTATTCTCAAAACGTAATAAGATTTGCTTATCAGAAAGCTCTTCTTTAATAGCACTAATACCTTCAGCCTTTAGCTCTTTTTTAACATCAGCTAACAAGCTGCTGTTTATAACAGAGCCACGTAAAGGTGAAATTTGTACGGATGGATTATCTCCATACAGATTAGGTAGCGCATAGATAGCAGCAACAACTAAGGTCAGCGCTATCAGCAGGTTTTTCCATACAGGAAAGTGATTCATCATCATAACAACAGCTCGTTTTATGGATTATTTTTTAGTTTTAGCACCAGACTTATAAGTTCCTTTTGGCATCACTGAAGCAATTGATGCCTTAGAAACTTGAACCGTCACATTATTTGAAACTTCAATCGTTAGAAAATGATCGCCTGCTTCAATGATTTTGCCTAATAAGCCACCATTGGTAACAATCTCATCACCTTTTTTAGCTTCACCCATCATCTTCTTGTGTTCTTTAGTACGTTTTTGCTGAGGACGGATTAACAAAAAGTAAAAAATTGCAATTAATGCAACTGGGAATAATAAGCCTTCAAATCCAGGCTCTGAAGCTGCTTGTGTAGCCGTTGCCACTTCATCTGCGGCGACTGCGTTTGAAATTAAAAAATCCAACATGTATTGCTCCTAATAGTAAGTGTTTGGTTAATCATTTATTATGCCACAGCATCAGGCTTTTTGCCCCGTTGCTCATAAAAATCGCTAACAAAGTCATCTAAGCGATTTGCGGCTATGGCTTCACGTAAGCCACGCATTAAGTCTTGGTAATAATGAAGGTTATGAATAGTATTTAAGCGTGAACCTAAAATTTCTTTGCATTTATCTAAATGGCGCAAGTAAGAGCGCGTATAGTTTTTG
>Ga0209081_1001974_pt1 | contig 12047 bp, 11 predicted proteins | sample GOMGulsemesocosm_4_FD_184636 | JGI IMG/M metagenome (GOLD analysis project Ga0209081, IMG submission 184636) | Methane-oxidizing microbial communities from mesocosms in the Gulf of Mexico - GOM15B Gulf of Mexico (SPAdes) (version 2) | ecosystem: Environmental > Aquatic > Marine > Cold seeps... | reverse complement strand
GACACAGGTATCGGCAATTGTATTAATTTTTTATTTAGTCCTGTTGCAATACCATCCGTAAACCCTCTAATGGAAACATCATTGCCATCAGAAATACAGAATATTTCATTCTTCGCCTTAGGGTGTTCAATACAGGTAGAAATAAAATCAACTAAATTATCAACAGAGATAAAACTACGTTTATTTTTACACTTTGCAAAAGGAAGCATTGGAACATTATTAACTAAGTTTACTAACTTGCCAAAATTACCAGGAGCACCTACCCCATAGACAAGAACAGGTCGAATTATAACAACTTCGAGTTTCGTTTCTTCGGCTATTTTCAACAATGCATTTTCTGCAACAAGTTTTGACTGAGCATATGGTGAGTGCGCAGACGTTTTGGAATGTTCCTCAAATGGTACTGTATTTGAAGTGCTGTTACCCAACACATTGATTGAACTAATAAAAATAAAACGTTTGACACCATTTTTTAAAGCTTGAACAGCTAAGTTTATTGTGCCTTTTACATTAACTTCATTAATGTAACCTGGGTCATTAGAGTTATTGTGCGCAACAGCGGCAAGGTGAACAATGGTATTTATACCTGTTAGACTCTCTTTCCAATTAGATTGACTATCAATATTAACTTTTAGAAAATAGTCAGTATTCAAACTACAACTTGAACGACCATGACCAATAACGGTATGTGTAAGCTTAAGCTTATTAGTTAAATTAGAACCAATAAAACCAGTAGAACCTGTTATTAAAACTTTCATAACTATTCCTTTAAGCACTCTTCGCTTTGAAAAATAGTATTCAGCCAGTTCTTAAGTGAATATTGTTTTTCAATTAGTTCTGATTTTACAGAGAATTTACTTTCTTTAAATGTTTGGGCTACCCTAGGATTAACTCTATCAACAACACAAATATTGCTGTCTGTAAAAAAATCATAATTGGTTATATCTTTATTTGTTGTTATTAATTTTTTTCTTGACCCTAAAGACTCAATAGTTCTAAGTGTTAGTCCTGTTTGTAATGGGTGTTCTACATCAATAATCATTTTTGATTCTGCAATTATATCTTTAATCGCCTTTTGGCTTAATGGGCTGAATGATACATCACTCCATTTAACATCATTAAATTCATTGCTTAATATTTTCTTTAATAAAAACAACAAACGGCTAGGACAATAGAAAAAAGTAAACGCGCTGAGATCATCACTGGCTAATTGATTAATTATCTTTTTAACGAAGTTGAACCTATCACTATGAAGACTTCCAATAAAAGTAACTGAGTAGACATTTTCCTTATTATCATTCTGCATATATTGAAAATTTTTACCGTAAAACAGAGGAAGAAATTCTAAACTCTCGTTCGATAAAGCATCATTTCTATCAAAAGAGAAAGCATGGTCAAATGTGTTCAAAATACAACCCTTGGTTTTCTTGTTAGCTAGTGAGTCCCACATGTATAAAAAAGATTTCATCTTGGGATTTGAAGCTTTTATTTTGGTAATGATGTGTTCATTTATAGTTTCAGGTGAAATCACAAAAAGATAATCATATTCTACCTTCATGGCTTTCTCTATAATCGACTGATAATAGTGATTAACATGACTTTTAATTAAAAAGTTTATTTTCAATCTTATCAATATTTTCCCTATAGAAGATTTAAAAGGCCGTTCATCAAAAAAGTCAACCGTAGCACCTTTAGCCTCAAGCTCTTGCACAATATCTTTTTCATAGCCGAATACTGAAGGTCCTAAATATAGAATTCTTTTATCTTTCATACTATCGTTTAAACTTCCCAAAATCATTTTTCTTCCTCTCAAACTACACTTGGCTATTTGTTCAAGGTTTTTGTTTTCATCAAAGTAATTTAATTACCCTATAAACCTACTTGTCTTCACTTTGATTAGCGCGATTTGTTAATAACATCAAAAGCTTTAAAGTAAAGCCTGAACTAATAAAACGAAAGCCACCGGATTAATACTTGTTTAACTCTTTTTATTGCAAATAAAATTTCCAATATTATCTGTCTTTTTCCAAATACCATCGCTGACATCATACCTTTTTATAATCTTTGCTGGTGAGCCCGCAATAACACAAAAGTCAGGAAAAGAACCTTTTACCACAGAGTTAGCACCTACAATATTTTGTTTCCCTAAAAGAGTTCCTGGTAAAATCACACTGCCATAACCAATAAAACAATTTGTTCCAATAGCCGTATTTTTAGCCACTAAGTTTTGTTTCAAAATATGCAAACCAATAGTATTGTACTCATGATCGACGTCAGAAATGAAGACATTAGCCGATATTGTAGTACTTGCTCCTATTTGAACATTGCTATAACTTATCAAATGCAAATTCTGACCAATTGAAACATCATCTCCAATACAAATAATACCTCCTAAAGATTCGATTCTAGCATTAGGATAAATCCTGACCTTTTTACCAAAGGAAAGCCATCTAAAACCTGAAAAATAACATGGCTTACCTAAGTAACTTAACAGACCAAACTTTTTCATAAAAACCTTATAAAAAAGAGCTCTTACCATCCAAATAATTTTAGTCATACTTTATCCAAAAAAGACTTAAAACTTAATACTTTTACTAATAAAAACCTTCTAATGTATTTCAAGTATGAGAAAAGAACAAAAAAAGAATATTTTAAATAACCAACATTATGGAGATTTTTTGCATATCTAAAGTTCGATATTTCACCACGCTGCATTTCTTGAATATTTTGCGACAAACCAGACTCACCAAATCCGTTTTTAGTTCCTCCATCATAAATTACTACTTGTTCATTTATGAGAACTAAATCACCAAATTTCAACATATCAAAATAAAAACGACCTTCTTCAGCATATTTTTGACTTTCATAAAAACCACCAAATAAGTCAACAATACACCTTTTAATAACAACGGTTGAAGTTTGAAAGTTGTTCTTAATAAACTGGTCATAAACGTCTATTTTTCTAGACTTCGAAAGCATATTATTTTTTAAAGCTCGGTGATGACCACCAACTAATACAACATCATCAGAAGAGAAACATGGCATCTGTAACTCTAATTTAGAAGATACCCACTCATCATCACTATCTAAAAAAGCTACGTATTTACCTGTGGCTATTGACAGACCTTTATTACGTGCACAAGATACCCCTCTGTTTTTTTGGTGATGCACAATAATATTTAGGCTAGAATCACAAGAATATGATTCAACAACCTTAAAAGATTCGTCGACACTTCCGTCATCGACTACTATCACTTCCTTTACATTGATAGACTGATTATTTACAGAATCAAGTGCCCGTACAATAGTTGAACTAGCATTAAACATCGGAATAACAACACTAATATCATATTTCATTTAATAAAACCTTCCATTTTTTTCTAACAATATCACTTTTATATTTAATAGCTGTGGCTCTTGCATTTGCTTGAATAGTTTCAGCTAACATCGTATCGTCTAATAAGTTAATAATTATCTTTCGGATTGAAGATAAATCTCCATCTGCTACTAAATAACCATTCTCCCCATTTATAATCAACTCACGTGGGCCTGTAGGGCAATCATAACTGATAGGAATACACCCTGAAGCCATTGCCTCAAGAATAACCATTGAAAAACTCTCCCTTTCAGAAGTGACCACAAGAAATTTAGAAAGAAGTAATTTGCTATCTAACTCTGTAGTCTTGCCTTTCAGTATGCTCTCAGGTTCCAACCCTATCTGTTTCGCATACAAAGAAAGAGACGATTTCTCTTCTCCATCACCAAAAATGTTAAAGGATAACTGGCTGGAATCTCGCATCATTTTAGCTAAATGTATAAAGTCTTTGAAACGCTTAATTTTATTCAATCTGCCAGCAGCTATAATTTTACTATTCCTTTGAGAATGTGATGGTACAGTATCAGGATAAAATGAAATAGGATTTGGTATGTAGCAGACATTTTTATGCCAATTTTTGTATAGGCTCGCATCGAAGACTGTCAAAGCAGTGATACTATCAACGTATCTATACATCAACCGCCTTAAGAAACGGGTATGTAGTCTATTAGCAAAGTAATCTGCATGTTGGCTAGCTATCAAATTAAAGCTTTTCCTATTTATAAGCTTAAAAAATGCAAGTTGAATACTTAAGCGGTCAAACATGGAAATAACAACATCTTCATCATTCAGACTTTGACAAAATTTATGACATAAATAAGTCTCTGATTTAACGGGCTGAAACTCCGTTCTTAAAGAGTTGACATCTACAATTGAAGCATTTATATAAGAAAAAGAATTGAGTGTGTCGTGTAAGTTGTACGAGACTTTCTCAATACCTCCTAGGGTAGATTTATTTAGCAAAAAAATATAAACGTTCATATTGGGTTATTAAACCTATTTAATAAATTGATGTCACAGAAAACCAGAGAATAATGTATATTTATAAGCATCCAAACTGGAATAAGTAAATATTTTAAAGTATACAACAAAATAAATCATTGATAAAACAACAACTTTATTAATTCGATACTTTAAACTCATAAGTATACGCACAACAAGAATTGACTCAAAAACTGTAAAGTAACTACTTATTCGGACAGTAATATCCTGAAAAATTGGATAGTTGATAGCGTAGAGAATAAAACCAAATAAATAAACATTAAAAACTGACATAGAAATTGGATCGTCTTTCATGTTCTTGTAAAAACATAAAAACAAAAAGATAGGATAAAACCTTCTACAAAAACCAATGATATATGCATTTATAGAGAATGTATTGTAACCTTCTGACAAATACATAACACCACCTTTTATAAAGGCAAGGTTTACATTTCCAAACAATACAAACTTTGTAAATATAAATAATGAGACACATCCTATGGCAATTAAAGACAACTGTTTAAAATCAAATCTAAGCTGAAATTTTAAAAGAGGATAAACAATAAAAAAAATCACCGCACTTTTGTGAAACAAAGTAGCAAACAATACTAAAAAGATAAAAACAAGGTATCGACTCCTAAATGCTGCATAACTTGAGAACAAACAAATAGAGAGCGCAATACCTTGTCTAAGTCCACTCATGTTTAAGTAGATATATAAGTCACAAAAAATAATCATAAAAGAAAGAATTATATACTTTCGTGGAATAAATTTTGAAACAGCAACATAATACAAAGTTACAGAAAATATGGAAAGAATGAATAGAAAGAAATTAAAACTAAACCCGAGCGAACTAAAGACACTCATTATATAGTAAAACCCTAATTCAAGGTGCTCTTTATAATTTTCGAAATCAAGATACATCAATAAATAATTCGATGTATCTTGACCAACGTCCCCTCTAAGGCTTGTAAACATGATAACAAATACCATAGAGTATATTATAGGTACATACCTATAGTAGAATATGTTAAATCGTTCAGCAAAAGAAAGAAGAACAAGAGTACCGAACATCAAATTATACGCAAACATATTTTAAAAGACCTGAATACAAAACAACTACAACAAACCACATATACCATTGGACCTATTAAGTGTGCCCCCCCCCAGAGCCTTAGTACACCTCACTACATTTCAGGTGTTCTCGCAAAAACTCTGCTGATTCAATTTTATTAAGTTCAAGTTTATTATTCACGTCATCCCAATCTATTGGTGCATCAGTAACCTCATCACTAATGATTCTATTTTCAAGCCCAAACATTTCCAACAGAGAATAAAACCTATCTGCACCACGCTTTTTATTTATAAAACAATGGAAAGGTGTATTGAATATAATGCAAAACACACAACCATGAAACGAGTCCGTAATAACATGTTCTGAATAGAGTATGGATTTCAACCAATCTTCCATGGGTATTGTTTTTTCAGAACCATTTCCATCATTAATTTGATTAACACTTAATCCTATATTTCCCGCAAAATCTTGAACAACTTTGGTTTTACTTAAGTCTGAATCTAATACATAAGCAAACAACTCTTTTCTCGTCTCGCCTTTAGAAGAACCACCAAAGATCTCAAGATATTTCATTTTATCAATCATCATCGTTGGGTCTAAGACATGTTTTGCATCAACATCAAATGTTCTAGTGCATACATCAATAGCACTTTTTTCTCTTACCGAAACCGCATCAAACCGCTTCAGGTTTGTTTTGTGAAATTCAACTTTATCTTGATTACCTTGATAATCACTTCCTCCAAAAGAAGCAGCATAGGAAAGCTTAATTATTTCATTATTTAAGAAACCAAGTGAGTAGTCATTCTCAAAGTTTGAATACCCCATTTTAGAAAAAACCTGGTCACTACCAACAACACAAGCATCAAATTTCTGACTTTCAAAGTATTCATGTAACTCTTTACTATTTGATATAGCTATTGTTTGAGGTGTTATGTATGTATCTACAAACCTTTTCAGTTCACTATCTTTTACAGTCAGAGTGACGTTACGATGCTTTTTCAAAAAGAACAGTATGTATTTCTTGACTAAGTATTTACTGAAGGACGTGAAACGACTTTCGGTCTGTAAATTAATAAAAGTAGGCTTATGTCCTAACTCACGTAAAAAAACCATCATTGCATAAGCTTGGATAATACCTCCATAGTTATTAATTAATGGAAATGTAAGTACTGCAACATTCATATTTTAACCTTATAATAATTTTTTAAGAATTATACATTCGTGGTATTGCGCTGATTAAAATACACTATTAACTTGTGAGCTTTTTTATTATCAATTTAATCATACCCTTAAGCCCTTTATTCTGTATTGCCATCATGTAATACACCAATTTATATTTATAAGACAATAGCTCCATTTCCCTTGTAAAGTATTCAAGGTCATTTTTTTCAACAGCTTTTTCATAAAGTAAGTGAGACTTACTAGATATTTCCATTCTTATATTCTGTACTTTTGCTCTAAAAAAAGAAATCTCGTTTGATTCTAAAACTCTATTTTTAGGACACCAGTTTCTATTCTTTTTTTCCATAAACATTCTATAGGCGAGTTCGTCATGAGTATGTCTGTAATGTGAAGCTTGAGAATTAAATATTTTTTGAACATTAGTCTCATTCATATTTAATTTTTTTTCTTGTATTGCATCTCGTAATAGTTTGTCTATGATAGGATTTCTAACAATAATTATATTATTTCCCTCACTATCTTCTGTATACTCAGGTAGCCATGCATCACCAACTACTATATCAGCTGTTTCATTAAAAACATCATCTGTAAAATCTGACGAGAGGGTTTTAAAATATCCTAACCCCCAATTTTGCCCTTTTAACTCTTCTTTTGGTCTAATTATTTTTTTTGACTTTCCGTTTATCTCGCCTATCATTTTTATCGCGTATGAATCTGCAGGGCAATTATCTAACTTATATCTAAAGTCTATTTCCTTCAAATTCCCAGGGGTTATACCAACCTGCCACCCCATGAACTCTGCAAATTTGGAACTTTTTTGATGACCACAAATAAGCCCAACAGTAAGCACTATTCTGTCTTTTATAATCTGGTCATGCAAAGAAAGTAGTCTAATGGCTTTAATAAAACTTGGAATTCCTATTACCGCATACTTACCTTCATTCCTTTTTATTAATTCAAGAACCTCTGAAAGTTCAACTGGATAATATCTAGTTTTGGCTCCCCCTTTTATCTCTTCTATCGTTCTAGATACTTCATATTTAAATAATATTGTAGAAGTTATATCAGTGTTCTTCTTAACATGTATGACACCGTCAATAATACCCTTTTCCAACAGTTCTTTAAATATCCAAGTTCCCACACCTCCTGAGCTAGCTTGTTTCCGATAGTCACCTTCGACTACATGCCCTACAAAAAGTGATTTAAAATAACCAATTCTTTTATCATAATTTATTTCATCCACTCTAGAATAAAGTTCGTTCGCTATTGTGTCTTCATTGTCAACGCTGTTGAGATGGGGAGAAACCTTTTCAACTAAAGAATTTAAACTAAAGTTATCTGGGGCATTAACAAACTCTTCATACAGTCCTTTGTTATTCATTTTAACTTGTATTTTAGCTTCAACGTAAGCTGAAACTCCACTAACTTCACTATACTTTTTCTTTTTGTTAAACTCGCTGACTTCCATCTATTTACTCTCATATTCTAATTTAATTGTGAATATCTTTTAAAGATAATTAGGGTTCGATAGAACATTTGCTTTATATTCTTTCGCTTTAACCACTAAAAACACCTTGTTCGTATCAAGAATTTCATCTAATTATGTATTTACCTCAATATCACCAAGCTGTTTATTTTTGACCACATGCTATTCATAATACCCTTCTCGTACTTATTCATTATATATAAATATGAAAAAGCAATTATCACCATTATAAATAATAATGCTTCAACGATTAAAGTAGATATATGGTCACTATGAACATAGTCTTTTATAAAGCGAGTTATAATGAAAATGATGAGCATTGGTATAAGTACTTTACTAATTTCTTTCCAAAATTTGAATACGTCAATACCTATATACCAATAGTATATATTCATAATAATACCGTTTAGTACAAGAAATGTAATTGCTATAGAAATAGCAATTCCCCAGTAACCAAATTCTTTGGTTAATGCCAATGACAGTGTAATCGTAACCAATGACATAACTAACGAGGCAATAGCTCTAAAATAGAATTTATTCTTAGCTTTTAATATACTTAACCCTAAGTTTTGCATCAATGGTATGGATAACGGCACCATAATTATTAATGTTAGGTAGTATGCATCCTCGTAATCACTTCCTGCCCAGTAATAGATGAATGTTTCACCAAATAGCGCAAAACCAAACAGTACTAATAATACGATATACGATTGTAGTCGCCCTATTTTTATCATTTCCAAAGTTAACTGGTGATTTGATACCCCTGCAGCGATCATTTTTGATACTTTAGGTAGTAATACACTACTGACAGCGGATGATAGCATTACAAACGTAGTATTAAATAACACTGCTATCGAATATATTGCGATATCTTTAGATCCCAAATAAGAGCCTATGATTAACTGGCCAGAGTTCCAATTAACTTGATCGGCTATTGTTGCTAGAAATACGAATATTGAATATTGAAATGCTACTTTAAATACATTTTTATCAAAATCAGCTACTTTGAATTTTATATTAATATACTTTTTATAGTACATATATTGAACTAAAAGAAAGATAACATTAACTAAAGTAACTGCGGCTATCATTATAACTGTTCTATATTCGAAATAGATAACTATTATGATTAGTAAAGGAATACTCAGCGCCCTTAAAATACTTATACTATTTAGAAAAACAAACCGTTCATAAGCTGTCAGTATTGAACGAAACATATTACCAGGTATAGACAAAGCTATATTAATTCCAAGTATTACTATCACCTTCTTAAAAGTTTCTATTTCATTTACAGTCATTGAGTTAGAAAATAGATTACTAACTATTTGGTAGAAAAAAGTCATTAGTAGAATTGAGATGAAACTGATGAAGTAATATGATGTTAATACAGTTCCATATAAAACTTCTTGCTTTCTATGCTCGTTATCAACAATATATTTTGAAGTTAATATTACAATCGCATTACCAAAACCAAAATCCAAAAGGGCTAAGTACGTTAATATACTCATTGCCAGTGCATATAGCCCATACTCTGACTGTCCCAAATACCTCAGCAGAAACGGTGTGTATGCGAGCATGACAAGAGTATTCAAAAAGATATTTACATATGTGAGTATTACACCTAACTTCCTCTCATTCTTAACCATTTATAACCTTAGATAGTTTATTTCTCATAAAATCCCTTAAAATCTAAAATCATCTTATTTAGGTTATTTATTACATTACTTGGATTATAATTAATAACACTTTCAATTTTTGATATATCTATGGGATGAAAATAATCAAGGTCCTTTTCTACTAGCCAATTAATTTTACAACCCGTGTGTAACTCTATCATTTTTGCTATTTCTTTGGCTGAAGTATTAACACCTGATGCTATATTTACGATTCCATCAATACCTCTATCAATTAGATCTATCGTAGCTTTCACTACATCATCCACATATACATAATCCTTGCTGTATTTAGGGGTAACATACATATCTATATTTTTTTTAAGTATTGCATTCCTAACAATTGAAGGAAGAAACAATGGGCTTTCTATCGCCAAGCCATAAACATTGCTTGGCCTAACAATTAAGCAGTTTTTCTTGCTCTTTAGGCACATCTCTTCTGCTGTAATCTTTGTTAGATTAAAAAGTCTCCGATTGTCATTAACACTTATATTTAAGTCAGAAGACTCATTAGTATTGGTTTGATTTAGATATAATCTTGTAGATGAAAAATAAACTAATTTATCAAAATTAGAGGCTTCGATTATTTTCCCTAAGAATGTCAAGTTAGCTTCAATTACATTACTTGGATTTTTCTCGCAATCACCATAACCAGCGGCATATATTACAGTTCCTAGTTCATTCTTGTATATATCGCTATCATGCCGACTAGGCACTTGAACTTCGTGACCTATTAGTTTTAATTGACTCACTATTTCTGAACCGATAAAACCTGTACTTCCAAATACAGTGAATAAACTCATTTGACTTTCACTAACTGTTTTTTTACATCCTTAAGACTTTGCAAACCTTTATCTTTATCTGACAATATCGGATCGTTAATTGGCCAGTTTATTTTAATATCGTCATCATCCCAAAAGATACCTGCCTCGTCTAATGGGTCATAATAATCTGTACATTTATACTGAAAATCAGCAACGTCACTTAATACAACAAAACCATGAGCAAACCCTGGAGGAACATAAAACTGAATTTTATTTTCGCCACTTAAAACTATGGATTCATACTGACCGAACGTTGAAGAACTTGGTCGTAAATCAACCGCCACATCAAAAACCTCTCCATCATTTACTGTAACTAGCTTCCCTTGAGGTTTTTCAAGTTGAAAATGTAAACCTCGCAATACGTTTTTTGTAGATCTAGATCTGTTATCTTGAACAAACTTTTCTTTAATCCCAGCCAGTTTTCTATATCTATCTTCATGAAATGATTCGAGAAAAAAACCACGTTCATCTCCAAAGACTTTAGGCTTTATAATTACACAGTCTTTTAGCTTTGTTTGAATAACTTCCACGTCAATCTCTCTCTATTGGCAAATCTTAGTTAAGTATTGTCCATAATCATTTTTCATCATTGGCTTCGCTATTTCTAGCAACTGCTCATTTGATAGCCAACCATTACGCCAAGCTATCTCTTCTAGGCAAGCAATTTTCAAACCTTGAACATTTTCAATCGTTTGGACAAAAGAGGATGCTTCATGCAAGCTTTCATGTGTGCCAGTATCAAGCCAAGCAAAACCACGACCTAAAATCTCTACATTCAACGTACCATCATTCAAATACATCTCATTAAGCGTTGTGATTTCTAATTCCCCTCGCTCTGAAGGCTTGACATTTTTTGCCATTTCAATGACTCGATTATCGTAGAAGTACAACCCTGTAACTGCATAATTAGACTTAGGTTGAATTGGCTTTTCTTCAAGAGATACGGCTTTCATATTTTTGTCAAACTCGACTACACCAAAACGCTCAGGATCTTTTACTTGATAACCGAAGACAGTTGCACCCGATTCACGTTCTGCTGCACTTTGTAAAGTTCTCGAAAATGACTGTCCATAAAAAACGTTGTCACCAAGTACTAAGCAAACTGAATCATTTCCAATAAACTCTTCACCAATAATAAAAGCCTGTGCTAGTCCATCAGGGCTTGGCTGAACAGCATACTCAATGTTCACACCGAAATCAGAACCATCACCAAGCAAACGTTTAAAGCCCTCGTTATCTTCTGGTGTGGTTATGATTAGAATATCGCGAATGCCAGCCAGCATTAGTGTCGATATAGGGTAAAATACCATTGGCTTGTCATAGATAGGTAGTAATTGTTTAGATACGCCTTTGGTAATTGGGTATAAGCGTGTGCCCGAGCCACCTGCTAATACTATTCCTTTTGTTTTTACATTAGTTTGCATTGTATTTCTCTGAATAAGTTATTGCT
>Ga0209081_1001971_pt1 | contig 12061 bp, 14 predicted proteins | sample GOMGulsemesocosm_4_FD_184636 | JGI IMG/M metagenome (GOLD analysis project Ga0209081, IMG submission 184636) | Methane-oxidizing microbial communities from mesocosms in the Gulf of Mexico - GOM15B Gulf of Mexico (SPAdes) (version 2) | ecosystem: Environmental > Aquatic > Marine > Cold seeps... | reverse complement strand
TATTATTGAACTGGTCCATCAACAATTAGCAAACACAATGGAGTCACTTAGCCCTGCGCTCACTATTTTGTTGATTACTTGGTTAGTAAGTGTCGTTGAAGCTTATAGAGTAGGATTGAAATTAGAATTAGATAAATTATAAGCTAATAAAAAACCCAAATATAATCATATTTGGGTTCTAAGTTTAACTTGTTGGTAATTATTTGCTGAAGTTACTTCCAGTTATCTCTTTTTGCGCTTTGTAGCTTTTCATAGCCTTGTAACAATTTACCATGAGTTTTAAAACCTTTAAGCCCTAACCCTGGACAATGTAGCCCATCAAAAACTGTTTTACCTTCAACTATGTCAATACAGTTGGTTATCATTTCTTTACCATACATTAATCCAAGAGAAGTTAAGTAAGAGGTATACTCGCGTTCATCGTCCCATTTTATCTCTAATAAAGCTTGTAAACATCGATACTTACGGGTGTTTTCTTCGTTATTTTGATCTAAGTGTAATGCCCAGTTTACCCAGTCTATTGCTTGTTCATCTTGCGCAGCAAGAGCAAGCATGGCTTTCATTTCTCCAAGTCGCAAATCAAACCAAGTAGTGCCAGCATCAGGCGCTAAACCTATAAATTCAGCTGCTGCCATTGCATCGTTATAACCACCTTGTTCAAGGCCTTCAAGAATATCTAACCAGTCATCACTTGCTAAGTCTTTTAATGTTAAAAAAGCTTCGCGAAATAGTGCTCCGTCGTTATTATTGTTCCAGACAATTTCATCTACAGGATATATGTCAGACATACCAGGGACTAAAATTCGACAAGCATATACATTGAGGTGGTTGTAATCTGAAATGTAAATATCGAAGTCCATATCGTGAATTACTTTTACTAGGTTGTTATACTCTGCGCCAGTGTCAGCGTCAAAATCCCAATCAACAAAGTCATAGTCTGGAGTGTTTTTGAAAAAATCATAAGAAATAAAACCGCTTGAGTCGATAAAGTGTAATTCAATATTATGAGGTGAGGCAATTTCTTCTTCATCGAAACTTGGTGGTTGAAAAACGTCAAGCTGATCTAAACTTCTGCCTTGCAATAATTCAGTGACAGTACGTTCTAATGCAACTTCAAAGCTAGGATGTGCGCCAAAAGAAGCGAATACACTACCATCTTTTGGGTTGATTAAGGTAACACTCATCACTGGATATAATCCGCCTAGCGATGCATCACACACACGTAAATGATAACCGTGACTTTCTAACTCGCGAATATCAGCTAAAATAGTTGGAAAACGCTCTAATACACTAACTGGGATTTCAGGTAAACAAAGCCCTTCTGCTATGATTTTGTTTTTAACATAGCGTTCAAAAACTTCAGATAAACTTTGTACGCGAGCTTCATTTTGTGTGTTCCCTGCTGACATACCATTGCTAACAAATACATTGGCGATAACACTAACAGGAATATAAACATCTTGTTGATCTCGTTCTCTAGTATAAGGTAATGCACAGATGCCACGTTCACCAGCACCAGAATTCATATCGTAAAGTTTATCTACGGTAATTTCGTTGTTTGGATCAAAATACTGCCATAAGCTTTCATCCATAATGCCGCTTGGCATTGTATCATCTTCACTGAAAAACCATTTTTCATTAGGATAATGAACAAACTCATCATTACTTATTTTTTCACCCAGATAGAAGTCAGCAAAAAAATAGTTACAACTTAAGCGCTCAAAATACTCACCTAATGCACTGGCTAAACAAGATTTAGCACTAGAGCCTTTACCATTGGTGAACATTAAACCACAACTACTGTCTTTAATGTGCACTGAAAAGCAGTTTTCTATAGGGTTAAGCCATGAAGCTTCTTCTATATCAAAACCAAATGATTTCAATTTCTCTTGCATGGTGGCAATTGAGGTTTCTAAGTCTGAGTCTTTGCCTTTAATAAAGGTTTTTTCCATGATGATTCCAGTGTAATAATTTCATTAAGCTAATATACCCAAGTGAATTCAAAATGCAGAATTGCGTATTTTTAGTTCGCTAAGGTATAGGTCAAGAAGCCTATTATAGTTGATATTAATGTGTCACTTAGAAATTAATTGACATAAAATAGTTTCAAATAATCCAAAAGTGCAATTTTCTGGCTGTTATTTACATGGTTTTTTATTCGTCAGAGGCGCTACAACTGATTATCACTGGGCAGGAAGTCAAGTAGGAGAAAGTGCCAGTATTGATCAGTTAGATAATATTGCCATTAATAGAATAAGTGGCGTCTGTCATAAATATCTTGATATGGACAAAATAGATAAATTATTAACTGATTGATATAAACATTGATGTAAATCAAAACGAACTTGCCTTGCCTTGTTAGAATCAAAAAATCGGCATTTTATCTGGTTAGTTATTTAGCCATATAACTGAAAAAAAACTATACGACTAACAAGCTAAGAGAGATTACTCCTGTGTCAGAGCATCAAAATAATGAACAAATAAAGCAGCAAGAAAAACCTATAGTCTATTCTTGCTCTGGGTGTTCTAACTTGGCGCAAATGGCACATAATATTTCATTAAACCTTGATGGTGATGGTATTGCTGAAATGTCTTGTGTTTCAGGCGTCGTTGGTAAAGTAGGTCCTATTATGGACTTAGCTAACTCTGGACGACCAATTATTGCTATTGACGGCTGTGATTTGTCTTGTACCAAATCATGCTTGGAAGCTGGCAGTTTACATGCGGACTATTATTATAAAATAAGTGATTTAGGTTTTGAAAAGCGTAGCAAATGGAATGACTCGTTAACTGAAAATACTATTGCAATGAAAAGTATTTATGATCAATTATTTGAAGAGGGTATTGGATTCTCCAATAAAAGTTAGCTAGCAAAAATTCATAAAGTAGAAAGTTAGCAATAATACTTACTAACTTTCTTTTATCTCAATATTAATAATCAATCCATTGAGCATATTGTTCATTCTTCCCTAGAGCTGCTTGACTCCCTTTTAAAGAAAAATTATATCCACACAATGTAAAATTGCCACGAAACGCCAATGCTTGAATAAGCGTTTTGCTGTCAAGGGGTGAAAAACTAGCAAAATAATCACTATTAACAGTTAAACTCTTTTCTACTTGTACAGATAATGTGCGTATTGGCTCACCTTTATTGAAGCTAATTTGTTGACAACTTTCATCGCCTTGAGCCGTTAATTGCGACCACAATAACGTGTTACTTACTTCATCCGCCTGCCAATTAATAGTGATCCCTTGGTGTTGAGACAAATATAAGGTGTAATTATCTGGCATCTCTAATGGATGTTCCCTAGTAAGTGCCGTTTTTATATTTGCAACATCTAGGTTTGTACTTTCTTCAGTTACGCTTTGAACCGGTGTATTTAAATAATTTATTAACCATGATACAGAAACACCAACTAAGGTTAATGCAACCAGTGCAACAATAACTAACTGTGCCTTTTTATTCCCCAATAACTTCAATCGGATCAACTCGCCAATATCTGTCTGCTTGTCATATGAAGCTAATGATTGAGAATGAATTTCTTCTTTAACTTGATAAGCTTTCATCGCTGCTGATTCATCATGGCTAAAGTCTATAGCGTTACTAGCAACTAAGCTTGGCTCAATACGAAATTTTGCTTCTTTACCAAGATGAGTTTCTTGTTGATATTCATGCATATCAACTGGGCCGTTATAGCCTAAGATGAAGTTTCGCTTATTAGAGCTAGGGTAAGTGAGCAATACCGCAGAGCAAAGCGCAGGAATAATAAGTAAATAATAACTACTTTGTTGCTCAGACAAAATGATAATTAATGCGACTAAAGCAAAAGTTAGACTAGGTGCAAATAACCAGTTCTTGTTGAGTTTAGCATCATGTAATCGTCTTAAACTGGTTAAAGCGAGCACTGAGGTAAATAATACTAATAATAGGAGAGATATAAAAAGCATACCGGTAAAAGCAGAAACTAGCATGATAAAAACAGCATAAATAGCACTGCAAATAGCAGAAAAACGCGTTCTATTATCAAAACCTTGTAAACAAAAAAGTGATTTTAAAAACTGCACTGTAGCGTCCTGTAAATAGGGAGAAAAAACTAAAAATAATAATTGTTAATGTATTCTATAAGGTGGAATGTCAACATCGTCCAGTTTTAATCCATACAAACTTAATGTTGCATGATTGCTAGATTCACCGTCACCACTAAACTCTATATCGAATAAACTAAACCATACTAAGCCATGTTTTTTATTAAAGGTTAAACGGCTTGATCGCCTAGCGATAGCAATAAATTGTAACTGACTTTGTTCGCAATAATGAGTGGCATGAAGACGTGCCGCTTCTGATACTTTTCTCAAATAGATAAAATACCAACATAATAAGCAAATAAATAATAAATAATAAATATTTTCCATAACGAGTTGATTCGCCTCAAATAAATTATGCTTTGTTAAATAACTGCCCAATTGCTTGTGACAAGGCAGCGCTGCGTTCTGGTGAACGCATACATTGAAATACAATAGGACGAATAGTGGGTATTGCCACCAAATCTTTAAAAATGCTATTGAACAATGCTTGATCTTCACAAGTAATTAAATGTTCAAAGAATGCCATTAATTGTTTAGTGCTAGCAAGTGCTAGCCAACACCGGCCCGAAAGCGTAATAAGTAGTTCTGGAGCAACACTTTTCTGCTCCAACAACGCCGTAATAAACTTTTCAACGTGCTGATGTTGGCAATTGTTAGCTAAGCTTCGTAATAAATGCTGCTGTATTTGAATAATCGTTTCAATGTTACTCTGATTTGCCTTAGTAGACTTTAATTGAGTTTGTAGTAAATCTAACAGAACATCTATTAACTCAACAGAAAACTCTTCATTTTCTAACGCGCTACACAAAGGTAATAATACTTCATTAGGTAAGTGAGGTAGGGCATTTACTAATTGTTGGCTATAGTTTTTTTCTTTTAATCTAACGGCAAAATCAGTTATGCCTTGTACGCCAACCGTTTGCCAATTATCCCAACCATTCTCACCTGAAAGGTAAGCTAAAAATGGTGATAAATACTCACTTGGCACTTGTTTTAATTCGAGCTTTATTTTGCTATTCAATGACGCTAACTTGTATTGTGCGGGAGTATACAAATAAGGGTTACTCTTCAATAATTCCTCTTGCTGCTCGTTAGCATCTTGCGTTAAATCATTACCAAGCGCTTCAACAATAATGGCAATAAAATGATTCCTTGCGCCTTGATTCAGCAAACCGCGCTCATCTAGAGGAAGTTTTAATAACCATAAGTATGGCTGTGATGATTTTTTTTGCCAAAATGCAATAGCAATACAGGCATGACCCTGCGAAGGGGTAGGGTAAGGGATCTGGTTTAATTCTATTTTTTCAAATTGCGTTTTTGATATTTTTTCTATTTTGCGACCAATATCATAAACACGAAACTGAGAATTTGATGAGTGAAGCAATTGTGAAATAGTGTCGATAGTATCCATAAAGGGGAATGTTAAACCAAAATAAAGAGAGATTGAGTCTGTGAGCTATTATAGAGATAATAGTCCTATCTAGCAAAACTAAAAATACCCTTATGTCTTTTCAATTTGATAACGTAGCGACTGAAAAATCGCCCATAGAAAAACCTGAACTCACTATTTTATATCAAGATGAATATTTGGTGGCAGTAGATAAACCTGCTGGATTATTTGTCCACCGAAGCTATATGGACAAAAATGAAATTTACTTTGCATTACAGTTAGTGCGAGATCAAATTGGTCAGTATGTTTATCCTGTGCATCGATTAGATAGGCCGACATCAGGTGTATTATTATTTGCACTTAGTAAAGAGGTAGCACAAAAGATGAATGCTGCTTTTGCCAATAAATCTAATAGCGTTCATAATGAGGATCAAACCGTTAAAACAGAGCTAACAAAAACGTACTTTGCGCTAGTACGTGGACATTTAGCCATGTCTGAGCAAAGTGAACTGATAGATCACCCACTGAAAGAAAAGTTAGACAAACTTGGTGATAAAAATGTTAGTCGTGATAAAGAGCCGCAATCAGCACAAACTTTTTATCAAGTTATTAAGCAAGCAAGTTTACCTGTCGCTTTAGGAAAATTTGATAGTGTTCGTTATTCATTAGTGAAGTTGGAGCCTGTTACTGGACGACGACACCAGATCCGACGTCATTTAGCGCATTTACGCTGCCCCATCATTGGTGATATTAATTATGGTGATAATAAACAGAACCCGTTTTTTATCCAACACTTTGGCTTTAAACGTTTAATGCTTATTGCAAAGTCATTAAGCTTTATTCACCCTATGACAGCACAAAAAGTGACTATTACGGCTGAGTTTGACGAGCAATGGCAGCAAGTTTTTAATGCGCTTGAATGGTCTCTGAACAGCTTGTTAGAAAAATAGTACACGCTATGCAAATAAGTGATAACACTTATATAACAATCAGTTAAAAACACCTGAAACAAAAAGGATTTATTTGTTTGTGAAAAAACTAATTATTTGATTAATTAACTCATTTATTAAAATAGTTGCTTGTATCTATTTTGGTGCACTGATACTAACCGCATTAAGGTCTTGCGATATTTGCTTTGCGTAAGCATGATTTGATCTCTCATCAGGCTTGTCAGAAACTTTGCCCCCTTTAATCTCAACCCCATAATTTGAATACGAGCCGCCATAGCTAGCTCTAACTTGTGCAAAAGCTATCATCAATGCTTGGTCGGCTGTCATTGCTCTATTTAAAAGTGACATCATTAATTGATGATCAGAAGGTAATTGTTTTTTTGTTGTGTATCTATTCATTGGGATAAATGAATTATTAGAAAAATTTTCATTTACAAAACCTCGGGCATAGCCATTATCTGAAAAATAATTATCATTCATTCGTTCAGTCGAGCTACAAGCAAATAGTGAAAAGCAAAATAATACGCAGATGCTTTTTTTAAGAGCAGACAAATTTAAATTAGATAAATTTAGGAAAAACATAACAAACCTTCACAGCAAAATTGTTTCTATAAACATGAAAGGGCAAGTGTTATGCCAATTGAAATTTTGACACTGAAATTATAAAAAAATGTTGCTGTAATCTAATGAAAATAAAAGTGAATTTTAATTGATGATATTTTTTGATTTTGATCTGTTTACTGTTTTATAGGTGAAATTTATAAAGCTCGTTTGTTTAAAAAACAACCGTCAATTTTTTGCTGTTACTAAGTATCCCATGTCGGTTTTTAAAGGTGACGCGCTTTTGCTCTAATGTTTACTGAAGGCAGCAAACATGGAGTGGTTGGATAAAGTATTCTTAGCTAAATACGATGAAACAACCAATGATGTGAAATTATTAAAACCGCTTGAAGGTGATACTTTCTTCTTTGAAGAAGCGTTAGCACAAATTGAGCATGATTGAGCAGCAGCTTTGAATAATCGTCTTAAATTATAATATATGAAGTTTGACTTACTTTTACTAATATCACTAAATATGAAATCAGCGCAGTTGCTTGTTTTTTTTATTGTGCTTCTATAATGCTAGTGATGAGTTGAGCCGTTTTTTCAGGTTGCTCAAGAGGAAACATATGACCACCAGGGGTTGTTTTAAGTTTAATATTTTTATTTAACTTAACAAATTTTTTAAAAAAGCTATGTGGACAAACATCAGTCTGATCGGCATATACCAAACCTGCAGGTATCTTTAATTTATTTTTATAACTAGATAAATTTTCGGTTAGATTTCTAAAAATATCAGCTTCTACTTGTGCAGAAAAAACTAATTCTAATTGCCCATTTTTCTCAACAACGCCGTTACTTACATAGTCTTCTAAACAACGTCTATCGAAGTTTTTGAATAATTTTCTGCGTTCAAATAACTTTGCGATATCAGTACCTAATGGCCAATGAGTTCTTCTTACCTTAGCTTTACCTGCGGGGCTAAATTTATCTATGAGACGTGTTTTTTTGATGAACCTCATCGCAAGTGCTGTACCGCCTGTTACAACAGGAGGATCTAACATAATAAGCCCTTTGAATAACTTAGGCTGCTGGCAAGCGGCAATAAAGGCAATAACACCGCCAAATGAATGACCTACATTAATAACTTGTTCTTGTTGATGAATTGCTAATTGTTGTTTAACAAAGTTTATAAGTTCATCAACTAAAGGTTGCCAGTTATTTTCTACGGGATATTGCTCATTATGACCGTATTTCTCATGAGATATAACTTGGTATTGTTCTGGGAAATAATTGAATAAAGTTTGATAGCTCTTTGCTGGAAAGCCATTTGCGTGAACAAAATTAATAAGTATTTTTGACATATAAGGATAATTGACTATTTAGTATAAAGAACAGCTAGAAAGTTAAACGCTTGTTTGAATTTTGTCAATGTTCATTTTAATGGTATCTGATTTTTATTTTATTAAATGTATTAAAAAACCCAGCTAAGCTGGGTTTTGATTGTAAACAATTTTTTAAGAGTAAAGCTAAAACTCTTCCAACATATACTCTAATGAGTCTTCATATTCTTTTAGTTCTTTTTCAAGTTGGAATTGATCTCTTAATTGTTCTATTTCACGCCATTTTCTTTTTTTACTCGACGCGGCTTTTCCTTTTGCTGGTTGACTAACTGACTTTAACACTTGGCTTAAATTATCCATAAAAGTACCCCTTGATAGATTTTCTGCAAAAACATAAATCAACTGCACCTTTTTAATACCATACTTTTCAATTGATGCAAATAAAAAGCGCATATTTTTTAACAAAATATGCGCTTTAAAATCATTTTATGGTGTTTAATCGAATGAAAATTACCGTTTAAAGCATTTCAGCTAATTGCTTTTCAAGTTTAACTTGGTCAATAGCAAAGTTACGAATTCCTTCACTTAACTTCTCCGTTGCCATAGCATCATCATTCATCTGCCAGCGCCACTGATTTTCGGTAAGAGGAGTTTCAGTTGAGCTTTCTACATTGCTATCTTGAGCATTAAGCTTTTGCTTAATAGTTGCAGTGCTATTCGCTAATTCATCCATTAACTGTGGGCTGATTGTTAATCGGTCACAACCAGCAAGTGCTAATATTTCACCTGTATTTCTAAAACTAGCACCCATTACTACCGTGTTATACCCTTTGCTTTTGTAATAATTGTAGATACTAGTAACTGATATTACACCAGGATCTTCATCACTTGGGTACTCTGTGCGACCTGTGTCCTTTTTGAACCAGTCAAGAATACGGCCTACAAAAGGAGAAATGAGGTAAACACCTGCTTCGGCGCATGCTCTAGCTTGAGCGAAACCAAATAGTAACGTTAGATTGCAATTAATACCGTCTTGCTCAAGTTGTTCTGCAGCTTTAATGCCTTCCCAAGTTGAGGCAAGCTTGATCAAAATACGATCATTATTAATACCTGCTTCATTGTACATAGCTATTAATTTATGCGCTTTAGTAATAGAAGCACTAGTATCAAACGAAAGTCGTGCATCTACTTCCGTTGAAATTCGTCCAGGAACAGTTTTTAATATTTCTAGCCCGATTAGCACAGATAATTTATCTGCAGCATCAATAACTTGTTGTTCGGCATCATTTGATTGTTCTTTTGCCCATGTAACGGCATCAGTTAATAAATTTTGATACAAAGGCAATGCCGCAGCTTTAAGTAATAGTGATGGGTTGGTTGTTGCATCTTGTGGTTGAAATTTAGCAATAGCTTCAATATCACCCGTATCGGCAACGACAGTGGTCATTTGCTTTAATTGTTCAAGTTGAGAAAAAGAATTTGTCATGAAGATACCTATGAGTTTTGCTAAAAAATAAGAATATGTGAATTTAGTCGGTGAAATATTACTACAATAAATTGATAAATATACCCCTTTAAAAATTATTTACTGCAAGTTTCTGTTATTTTTATAAAAAAGAATAGGTCAACAATAATCCATTAAGATTAGCTTGCCCTATGGTATTATGAAATCATAATAAATATTATTTTTCAAAAAGAATTAAATTATGTTACTTGTTGTTTCCCCGGCCAAAAAATTAGACTTTGAATCTCCCTTGGCTACAAGTCAAATTAGTCAGGCGACTTTACTTGCTCATAGTGAAATATTAATTGAGCGCTGCATAAAGCTTTCTCCTGATCAAATTGCTTCGTTAATGAAATTAAGTGATAAATTAGCTGGACTTAATGCAGCACGTTTCGGAGAGTGGTCATTGCCATTTACACCTGAAAATTCCCGCCAAGCAGTGCTTGCTTTTAATGGTGATGTTTATAGTGGTTTAGATGCAAACTCCTTCAGCGACAAAGATTTCAACTTTGCTCAGCAACATTTTCGTATATTGTCAGGTTTATATGGCTTACTGAAGCCACTAGATTTAATGCAAGCCTATCGATTAGAAATGGGAACTAGGCTTGATACTGTACGTGGTAGTAATTTATATCACTTTTGGGGAGACATCATTACGCATGAGTTGAATAAAGCGTTAGCTGAACAAGGAGATGATATATTGATTAACCTAGCTTCAAATGAATATTTTAAAGCGGTCAATAAAAAGTCATTAACTGCCACTATTATTACGCCGCAATTTAAAGACTGGAAAAATGGTCAATATAAAATGATCAGTTTCTTTGCTAAAAAAGCACGTGGACTTATGGCACGTTACATTATTCAAAACCAATTAACAGATGTAGAACAATTGAAAAGCTTTGACTTAGCTGGGTATCAATATAATAGTGACTTAACTCAAGGTAATGAGTGGGTATTCACACGAAAAGAAATATAAGATTTTCGGAGAACTTTATTACTCTACTTGAGCTAAGTCACTTACTTTTGCCCCGCCAACAATTGCAGCGGCGGTAGCAGATTCTTTTGATATACCAGACTCAATAGCGGTTGCAATAATTTCACGAGCCTTATCGCCATTAGATGATTGGACGGCGATACTGACAACTTCTGTATTCTCAGGTGAAATTCTTAATGTATCTTTTACAATATTAACCACTTGATCTGGTAATGCTTTAATTGCCACAACAAGTATATCAAGTATTCTTTCTGGATAACTCTGCATTGTATCTTTCAAAACATTTTTTGCCATCACAGGCTCTGTAATTATTGCAACTCGAACAATGTTTTCTATATCAAGAGGGTTATGTAAAACCGCTGTATTAACAATCTCTTGAGCGTAAGCGGGTTCTTCAGTAACAGCAATACTGATAACATCTGAACTCTTTGCAATATTAGATTTTAAAATTATATCAATAACATCACTCGCTAAGGCTGGTTCAGCGCGTAATGCTCCGCACATAATTTGTTTATATTCATGAGGGTATTTGGTTATCGCGATTTTCAAAACCGCATCTATTTGCTCTGGGTAGCTTTCTAGTAATGCATTGACACTTTTTTCTATTGCCATTTCGGGATTTATTTGATGCTTTACTAATTGATTAAATAAATCAGTAAGAAGCTTTTCTTGTCGATCTGTAATTAAATAATCTGAATTACTATAAGCAGGAAAGGAAAAACTTAATGCAATTACTAATAAAATGGATAAATACTTCATTGAAACTTCCAACTAATTCATAAAACTCCTTCATATATTGTTCCGTCAATTATAGAAGCGAGCATAAAGATATAAGAGCTTATAGAGAGTACTGCAAGGATATTTACAACTATAAATACTCAAAAGCTTACCTGTTAGTCCATTAAAACAACATTTAGTTCAATTTATCAGCGAACGAATAAAACTTTTAAAATAATGCTTGACCCTTTTTAAAAGATCTCTACAATGCGCAACCAGTTCCAAGGGGTTCAGGCAAAAAGCTTAACCAACTGGATGTTTTGACAAGTTATCTACTTTCATTTGATGATAAATAGCTGACTTAACGTTTACTTTTAGTTTGGTTGTAAAGCTTTTAGATTAAGTTAAATTAATTTGAAACAAATCAAAAAAAACGTTGACATCAAAACTCGGAAGCGTATGATACGCATCCTGCTTCGGGGCAACAGCAACGACGCAACAAGATTTAACGAATGAGATTAAATCTTTCTTCCTCCT